>Ga0325402_1005243_pt1 | contig 12112 bp, 5 predicted proteins | sample PopdelMetagenome_22_FD_207212 | JGI IMG/M metagenome (GOLD analysis project Ga0325402, IMG submission 207212) | Populus deltoides microbial communities from Bellville, Georgia, United States - Xylem-PdKOR-R3 | ecosystem: Host-associated > Plants > Phyllosphere > Stem > Wood/Secondary xylem...
TAAAGAATTCGGAGGAGGTTGGCGACCAATTCAATGAAGCACCACAACTGTTTATCAACTGACCCTCACTCTTTGCACAACCTTTATCTCACCGAATTAAGTTTTATTTTTATGTTTTTATATTTTAAAAGTATTTTTTTAAATAAATTTTATTTATTTATTTTATTTTAAATTAATATTTTTAAATCTGAGATTAAAAATAATTTTTTAAAAATAAAAAATATTATTTTAATATATTTTCAAATAAAAAATACTTTAAAAAACAACAATGACCACACTCTCAAAATATTTTATAGTTTCAAATAAAAATTGGATTAATTTTTTTTTTTAATTTTATAAAATTAAAAATATTTTTTTAAGTAAAACATATTTCAAAACACTACAACTAATATACTCCTATACACCCCCGTAAATATCATAGCTGTTTATTAACACCATCATCTCTCCAGCGTCAGAACATAAATTAAAGCAACATACGTCGATTGTCAAAATACATGGTAGGGTTTTGCGTAGCTTCAGCAGTGTTTAGGATTTTTTATAATAATTGTATTTTAAAATGTTTTTTATTTAAAAATATATTAAAATAATATATATTTTTTATTTTTTAAACCAACACAACCCAAAAATATATTAAAAAAATTCAAAATCTTTAAAAATATTCTTTTTAACACACAAACAATCACGCGTGAACGCATAATACAAAGCCAAGAAGGTTAGAGATAATGTAAGCAAATGGGCAAACTACAAAATGCCACTGATCCCTGAGGTCAGTGATGGACAGGTGTCGGTGGAGGAGAGGACAAGAGACAAGTGTCATTGATCGAATGGCTCCATGAGATTGATTGAACAAGTCTAGCCGTCACGAGTGGAAGCTAGCTGGACAGGAGAATGACCTAAAAACGCTGCAATTATTAATTAAGCAAGATGGAGTGAGGTAAGAGAGAGGCTAATTGAAATTAACGATGTAAATCACTGTGGAAAATTAAGTTCTTGGTGTCCTATATTAAGGGGCAGGAGAGCTCGCGGGATAAATCCAGAAAGAACAAGAGTGGTTCACTCAAAAGGACAGCGAGAGAAAAGTAAAGGCAAGAGCGTTAAGCGAGCTTTTTTTGGTTGCTGGTTTTTAAAAATTTAATCAATCCCCCCTCTCTGTATCACCCCGCTTCTCTGAATCCCTTTCTGTTAATCATCTGTCTTTCAAGTTATGGTTTTTGGGTTTGTTTTTTTGGAAGAAAGCAATGCTTAGAAAGCAAACTTAACAAAGATTTTATCTAAAGCCAGGTGTTTTCAGAATCGAGATCCAGTTTTTTTTTTTTGTGTTTTTGTAATCTCTAGAAAGTTTTAATCTTTCATTTTCTGTTGATTTTAAGCTTTTTTATTCTTCTTTTGTTTAGTCGAATCAGCTTGAAGGGTTGTTTTTTGGTCCCACAAGGTTGGTTTTTTAGGTTTTTGAATCTAAAGGGGTCGTCTATTTCCAAAACCTCTTTGATCTTTCTTGAATTTTTTTTCCTGAAACCCGAACCTGTTCTTTGATTTTAAACGAGAACCAGGTTCGTTATCTTAAAGTGATAAAATTTAGCTTCTTGTCTAAAAATTTTGATTATTTTCTTGAAGGCTCTACAATGGATTTCCACAGTAGTAGTCCGCTTCAATCAGACCTCCTCGGGGGTGGTGAGTTAATGGAAGCACTTGAACCTTTTATGAGAAGTGCTTCCCCTTCAACTACCCCATCTCCTTCTCAAACCTCTAACTATCCTTCTTCTCCTTCTCCCCCCTCTACGTCATCTAGTCGGTTTTCTTTCTCCCCACAACCACCACAGCAACATCAACAGTCCCTTTTCAACCCAGATGGTTGCTGCTCTACGTCGACAACCTATCCATTTTCAACTGGGTTGTCGTTCAACGACCCAATGGGTCTCCAGCAACCATCCAGTTCAATTGGGCTTAACCACCTTACACCAACCCAGATCCACCAGATCCAAACCCAGATGCACCAGAATAACCTCTCATATCTTCAAGCTTACCAACAACCCCAAACGCTCAAATTCTTATCCCCAAAGCCGATCCCCATGAAACAAATCGGTACACAACCAAAAGCCACAAAACTTTATAGAGGAGTAAGGCAAAGGCACTGGGGCAAATGGGTCGCTGAGATCCGTTTGCCCAAGAACCGAACCCGACTCTGGCTTGGCACATTCGACACAGCGGAGGAGGCAGCTTTGGCTTATGACAGAGCAGCTTATAAACTAAGAGGCGACTTTGCAAGACTGAACTTCCCAAACTTACTCCACCAAGGGTCCTACATCGGCGAATACAAGCCTCTCCATTCCTCAGTGGATGCGAAACTTCAAGCTATTTGTAAAAGCTTGGAGAACTCTTCGCAGCAGAAACAAGGAGGGAAAGCAAAGAGGCAAAGTAACTCGACGAAGAAGAAAGCCAACTTGGCAGTGGTGACCCAGGAGGAGGAGCAAGTGGTTGTTAAGGCTGAGACAGAGTCCTCGGCATTGACGGAGAGTACTGGGTCAGGTGGATCTTCGCCTTTGTCGGATCTGACGTTTCCGGATTTTGAGGAAGCACCGTTGGATTTTGAATCGGGGAATTTTATGTTGCAGAAGTATCCCTCTTATGAGATTGATTGGGCTTCAATTTTATCTTAGATTCGTTTTGTTATTGTCTCGTCCTGTTATTGTTATTTTTAGTTGCCTTTAGATTTAGGGATTTGGTCGCTGCGATGAAGTTTTTGGCAGTTGCAGCAGAAGGGCCAAGATTAGTTATATCAAGTTTGTAGTTGGGAGATTTAGATTGTACTAGGTGTTATTAATGATAGGTAAATAATGTTTGTATCATGTAAATTTCCATCCATGGTTAGCTGGTCTTTTTATCTCCAGCTGAGCCATGGAGACATTTGTATTTTCTTGTTTGGTGTGCCATGGTCATTATATAAGAATTTGTTGTCTTTGCCTTGGCTTTGCTAGTTGATCTAACCCCAATTACATGTGATGAACAAAAGAAACTGGGGGTGCTTTTGTCCGAAAATGGTAGATCTGTGCTCAATTGATGAGAGATTGAAATTAAAGGGTTACCACAGTTGGGAGTAAAGACCACAAGATGATTAACAGATTGTTTTCGCTTGAAACACGCTCTGATTTCCCGTTGATAATGATTTGTGGTTCTAGAATCTTGTCGTGGCATGTGAAGTGGATATTTTTCTGCTTTCTGTGGAGCATATTCTTTGATACTGTTTGTTCGCAGCACGGGTTTGCTGGCGATCGTCCCTTTTTCCCTGTTTCCCTGTTTGTCTCCGCTCCATTATTACTGCGATAGCCATCCGCCATCGCTAATCGTTTGTTTTGTGGTCAAGCACTGTTTTTGTTTTGTTTTTTTTTTATTTTTTTTATCTAAGGTGTTTTTAAAAATTATTTTTATTTATTTTAAATCAATAATTTTTAGTAGTTTTAGATAATTAATGTTAAAAATAATTTTATAAAAATAAAAAATATTATTTTAATATATTTTTAAATAAAAAATACTTTAAAAATCATATCCATTCATTCAAACATCATTTAAATCCCGACTAATCAGGCATGAAATGTGTGGGGCTGCACCCCTCTACCAAGGGAACGAACGAGGTCGTGTCTAATTTGCAATTTGCAGAGAACATTTGGAGATCAGCTATCCCTGGCGCTTTGTATTTCATCATTCAGTCCCCCGTTGCTAAGTCAGTCTTTACTTCGGCAACTACTGCCAAGTTATCAGTTATGTGCCGTGAAATCTCGAAGAAACCTCTTAGTCTTTGCCATCCTCTCGAGCTTCCAAAACTTTGCCTTGGAGTTGGGGGCTTTGATGATAAAAGTTGCACAGTGAGAAACATTTTCTTCGTTGCAATCCATGATGATATGACAGTACAAAAACTATGGCGCAAGCACGCTTGATCGAGACACTGATATTTACAGCCACACTTTGACGAGCTTTATGTGATAAAAATTATTATATGCACGATATGCTCGTGATTTAAAGCAAAAAGGCATGGATCGTTCCCTTGCAAAATTGAACTTGTCTTCTTTTCTTCTAACCTTTTCTAACAAGCAACTCTAACCACCGTCTGCTTTAAACTGTCACCCACTCATTTCTCATAGAGTTTCAAAGGTCTGTTGAGTTTGTGTTTGAAGAAGGATATATCAACCACACATTGGCAAAGGGAATAATACACCTGTTATTACTCACATGTTTGCTAAAGGAATGCATATAGAGATGTGAAAATTAATGTTAAATGGAGAAATTAAAGATCATCGTGGAGATTCTTTGACGCTCGGATGAAGTTTAAGGCATTGTCCTTTACCACTAGAAAATAAATAAGAAATATTACTAACGTTATGGTGAACTTAGAATTTCTTTCCTCGCTTTTATATACAAGCATATAAAGAAGCATCTGATTAAAGGTGTTGGCAGACAACCAGCCTTCAATTTCCATTTCTTATTTTAGATCCAACCTTTCAATCTCTCTTTATTCTTATTCTTTGTTTCCATGATGCAGAAGACGAGTTCACACTTCACATGAACAGCATAAGAAAACCAGAAAGGAACTTTTAAGAGTCCAAGGGCTGCCAGAATCCAAATTCGGCGATGCCTAGGCAATCTATTAATTGGGATTCATCCTGCCGATTTAGATGCTCAGTTGTCGTCCGACCATATCAACAATGACTTCCGATGAAAAATAAAACATCATCCCATGTTCTAGAATACATGATAAATCGGATCTCTGTAGAATGATTTAGGGAAGTAGATTTATTTTACATGGATGTTATCCTAATAATACCTTGATCATCAAACAACAAACGCGTATATGAACAAAAAAACACAGACATGAACAAATTTTTATAAAGTGCAGAATTCGAGCTGGATTTCACACACGTCCATACGCCGTTACCCCAACTTTAAGTTAATCCCCTGAGCTGCAATTGAACACCGCTGAAGGCACGCCCAAATATTTGGGTTACATCCTGAAGCCATTGCAGTGCAGACGGAGAAATTTGAGCGTGATTTGATTTAGCTTTATTTCGGCCCAGCAGAAAGTGGGGTGTGGGGATCTACTGTCAAGTTTTCAGCTTTGGTGCTAAGATCCTCGGCAATTGAAAATAGCATGCCACTTCAGGTAACAATCCAATTTCAGCTTCTCAAATAATAATAATAATAATAATAAATCCTAGTTTTAAATCTTTTCCTTTTTTGGTTGTGGGGGAGGGGCCAACGATAGATCTCAATGTTGTAAGAGGCCTGTCGCGTATAATCAAATGGGTGAAGGCATATTACCCAATGAGAGTGTCCCATAATCCATGTAATCTCACTTTGTCCAAGAGGCTTTTCTTCCATATAAGCCCAGAGCTCCGTCCATGATCTGGGCTATGCTTCAGCTCATTACCGGACAGAATTCCGATGCTTGACCATGGTTAAGTTCTCAAGTTTGCTTCGGCCCAGTAGAAAGTAACAATTCGGTCTAAATTGTTACTCTACTGCCTTCAGTAAATTGTTTTGTCTTGTAGCGTCTAGCGATCGATCCTCTAATACTTTTAATTACACGAGACTTTATGAGTATTAAATTTAAACTATTAGATTGCCCACATTACTTATAATCAGTTTTTTTTCAAAGTATTACTTGATTCCATGGGGATGGGTGACCCATCCTCATATAAAGACACATATACTTCAATACAAAATAGATACTGTCTTTTAAATCAGTAAGATTATCACTGCATAATATAAAAATACTAAATGTATCAATAAAAACAGGAGGAAAACCTGCAATAACCAAGAAAATATGCCCTTTTTATTCATGTCAAATGCCTTTTTAAAGAGATCTTTGACTCTTGACACTGATCTTGAATTTCGTTCAGTGCTTATTACTTTACTTTTCATAACATGCGGTAGTTTCAATCAAAATCTGATCTCCTTCCGAAACAAGAACAAAACCTTTAAATCAAGCTCAAATATTCTCGATGAAAAATCAAGCAATTAAAGACGCGCCGCCATATCAAGGAAAAATCTGGAGTCGGACAGGTTTAACACAAAGAGAGCTTAGGTCAACAATAACGGAAATCCACTATATATATATATATATATATATGCGTGTGTGTGTATCATAATCATGGTTATGGAATCAAATTAACACTATAATAAGGAGGCTCTCATGTAAAATAATTTTAATATGCCAAACAAATTTTATATAGAAAGGGAAAGGAAAATATGGTTGTAGACGCACTTTCTAGAAGGAATAAAAATGAAGTAACTGATAAAAGAAGCTGGCAGTTTTGGATCCATAACTAGAATGAAACAAATGGAAGACAAGAGCAGGAAAGAGAGGGGATTCACATAAGGAGATTGAGTGTTTTTGAAGTTACAACCTTACAGACAAAGTAGCATGGCTCTAAGAAAGAACTTCAAGCTTAATCCAAGATATTATGGTCCCTATCAGATCATTCAAAAGGCGGGAGCAGTGACTTATAAGTTGTAAGTGCCAAAAGAAAGCTCAATGCATCCAGTGCTTCATGATTCTCTACTTAGAAGAAAATGGGAGAGGGTGTTTTAATCTCTTCAGAATTATCAGTGATGGGTGAATTTGGTAGGGTGAAGGTTTATCTTTTGCAATCTTGGATAGAAAGCTTATGAAAAAGGAGAATAGGGCAGTGGTGGTTAGATTAAGATTAAGGCAAGTAGTAAAAACAAGAAGAACAATCCAGTCTTTCTCTCTTTCTTATTCTCTTCTTCCTCTCTAAACTCTTCTTATTATAGTTGCAGATCACAGATAATTGGGACATCTCATAAGACGATAGCCATACCTCTAGATTCCCCAGATTATATGGTGAAATTGAACCCAAAACGTTCTTGACCCTTCTTAATCCCCACAGAGGTTCCCGTAAGTTCCAGGCCAGAAGAAAGCGCCGTGCCATCATATACACAAAATGGCAATAGCAGCAATTCTCACATCAGCAGTGTCGTCACTCCGGCAAGTGGGGTGAAAAAAAAGCATAGAGACATTACCCATTTTGAATACCAATGAACTATGAAATAATCTAATTCCTTAACAGACATTATAAATTATGACACAAACATTAGTTTTGATTCTAAGAAACTGGCCAGTTCAAAATAGGCGTCCAAACCCAATTCCATTTGAGAAGCCAATTACTGGCAATACAGCAACGACCCAAGCCTGTCAATATGTCATCAACTAAATTTACCGATTTCCATCTTCTTCTTGATTGCCTTTTGACCATGATATATAAATGAATCCAGTATGCCAGAAACAGTGAAAACACCTGATTATAAAAATAATCAACCACTATTAACACCCAATCATCAAATAAATTAATATAAATGCACAAAAAACATAGAAGTTGAGATTTGGGAACTCTGTATCATGGTTTCCTGAATCCGTTCCATAACACAAATGGAAATTATTTTTTCTTTTTTTTACATTCCTATACATTTCATTAGATTCTATCAATCCTATATTGCAAGTTACGAAAGAGACCAACACAAGAAAAAGGGAGCATCAATCAATTATCACTGTAGTTTGGATTTTTGGCAAGGGATAAAGTATTACCTCCAACTATGGCGCACACATTTGTGAGGAAGTGTAAGAAAGAAACGTGTTCCTCTGTGAAAGTCACCTGTAAAATGCAAATCAGATGCAAAGGCTAGATAAAAAAAATCTCTGAAGTGGAAAGAATTCCACAGTGACTTAGCATTGTTGATGCATTAACTCTTGACCTTGCATAACAAGCATAAAAAACCTACCTTAATAGGAGAGAGGTCATAAAAGAGGAAAACTCCTTGAAGGGACTGAAGGCGACCTATGTCTGCCCCCCTAAAATGTTCAGTTACAGAAAACTGAAAAAAAATTCTACCATGTTATATCAAATTCAGATGAAGAGAGACAATATAAAAAGTGAATTTTTTGGAGCATGATCACACCTGATTTGACTGGATAGTGTCTCCACTCACATCTGTGTATACAGTAGGTACTACCTGAAAAATAAAGTGCCTGTTTGGGTAAAACGCTTGAGAACTTATTGAACTTCCTAAATTATTACCACCTAGAAAGAAGAAGTGACAAAAAGCAACAGCGGAGGCAGATGTCCTGAAGAATAACCTTGATGAAATACTGGTACATCCCGCTTGGTGTTTCTTGTGTCCATTGCACACTGAATGTAACGAGTGAGTTTGATATTCCAGCATACACAATGTAATACACAGCAAAGGCCAAAGAGGCAAACAAGTCAATCTTCAAGCCCAACAAATTGGCAGATTAAACCAGGATACAAGGAGAAAATTACCCATCAAGAGGATTAACAACACCAGGAAAATATTCTCCAAAAGCCAGCCTATTAATTTTGTGACTTGTCTGTACCACATTGTGTGCATTTATCAGATGGTTTGCTTACCATAGCATGATGAGCATTTAAGAAGAAATTGATAAGTTCATTTTCTTTGGCAAACACAAGATCAGAAATTGATATTCCATATGTAGAGATAAGCCAAGAAGTAAAATCATGGCTTACATTAAAACTATCCTTCTGAAATGCCAGCAGATCATGTACATGAACACCAGATTGCTGAAAACTCTTCCCAGGTGCAAAATGAAAATTTCCAGCCACCTTATTAACTTCCAAGAACCCATAAATGTTGCATCCCTCACCTTCTTCATCTTTAATCCTTTGGAGAAATCCCTCTCTTTTGCACTGAATGTTATATGTAAAGTAGAGAACGAAACCAGGATTGAAACAAATGAAAACATGAATGTTGTAATTTGAAATTCAACCTACACACGTCAACAGTGCACATATGGAACACAGAATCTTAAAAGACAGACAAATACAAGACAAAATTTAGCTATGCACCCACGCAATGCAAAAACGTAGCCGGTAGCCCAAGTATGGATGTATTCCCAAGCAATACCAGCAGTAATCAAAATTCCTGGTTGAATATTATTGAATAATATCAGAGGAATGAGATAAATTTTCTACCATGATAGATGTGTCCTAGGTAATAGCTGTGGAGGAATTGCCACACTTTAACAAGCTTCTAATCGTTCTACAAGACTACATTCATTATCCCAATAGGCAGAAGAAAAGAGGAGAAAGAGAGGGATATGGTAAACCAAACATCAAATTCAACATCGTAACAGGTCCAAAGTAAATGAAGGATGGCAAAAAATGAAGCATTAAAGATCCAACAAAATGCCAATTGAGATACAATCTTAGAGAATCAGAACAGTCAATAATGTGAGAGTCTTAATCACATTCATACAGTCTGTTCTTGCAAATTGAATCTCGAATTCTAAAAAACAAATTAAATGACACTATATTACCTGGTCCATTAAATCCGGATTTGTCACTGCCCAACCTTTCTTTTGATATGCTTCGCGAACTTCCTCACAAGAATTACAACAATCTTCATCTGACTGCAGTATAAAAGGAGATATAATAGAGAGTAAAACCACAGATAAGGTAAATAATAGAATAGACGTGTGATTGTTCCTAGTAGCAAGGAGACAAATTCTGATTGGATAAAAAAAGAAGCCTCTAGAAAGACAAAATACAGGCCATAACAAAGAAATAACACAGTAGATAAATAATGGAGAGATGAGAGTCTGCCAATTGCACAATTAAATCAGAAGCAGCTCGATAATTATTACTAGAAGCTGTAAGGGGCACTTAGCCAATAAACATGATAAAGAAAAAACTCAAGCTAAAAGTATTACTTTTGGTTATCAATATAATACTGTGAAAAGCATTAAAAAGGCAAACATGCATCCAGGCGAACAAGAACATTATAGATCGCTCAGTGGGTTGTCTCACATGTATGCAGTTCAGTAACAACTATGAGACGAGATTGCTATTTCTTAGCATTGGTGCTAGACAAACTTACTGTTTCTGCACCATAACACGAACCACAGTATGTCTCATTGTGCTCAAGCCTGCCACCATGCCTCTGCAAGGGTTTTTCAATCTATGCCAGGCAGGAAAAGGAGTCAGACAGATATTGGGGAGGGCAAGTGGGGTATCGGTTGTTACAAGTCTAGAAATGATAGCCTCAACAGCTGAGTAAAAAAAGAATATCTGACAAATTGCACTTATGAGAACAATGGGAATTATAAACATTGCTTGAGATCAAAGAGAAAAAAGGTCCTCTGAAAGAAAGCACAGTCCAGACATTTCTATTTCTTTACCTCTGGCTTATAGAATGAATAGATCTGACAAAGCTCCATGCAGCCATGAGACTAATACAAGCTACTTGTAAACAGATATCTTTATCTCCAGACAAAAGACACCGATATCAGACAGACAAACTTACAGTGAGCCGTCTGCAAAACAGAGGCTCCCTTGAATGATACCAAGTCTTAACTTCCATCCTGTTAAGCATGCTGTTCTGTGTGTGAAACAAAACTTCTTTTCAACAGACAGATTTGATTCTTTCTGATAATCATTATTTTCATTCCCTCTAATGACTCCTCACATAATTCAGAATATCGAGATGGATTATCTTCTTCAATTCATATCAATCATCGCACAAATTAATGAAACCCTGAAACTGAGTAGACATAATACTGCTGGCTCATAATGAATTTGCACAACTTTTAGCACTCAAAAAACCCTCAAAGTTTGTTGCAAAAAGTTCAGAGATCACAAACAATGGCGTTTCTAACATAGAAAGTTTAAGCAAAACTATATACCAACCTTAGGGGCACCGATTCCATCTTGCCGTGCTTCTATTACATTCCCGTGAGAATCTAGTCTTTTCTTGATTATATCATGTTTCTGCAAGGCATATAGGCCACCATCAAAAACAAAAATTTAAACCTTGCCAATCACCAGGTCATTCACATGAATGCAAGTACAAAAAAGCGAAGTCTTATGGTACATACTACATCAAGATGTTGCTCTCCACTAATATCCATTGCATCGAGGCTAAGTATAGAACACGGAAGAGCAGGGAAAGTGACATCAAACTGCAGTTTCAAGAATCACATAATTCAATCACTTGAGCAATTCATCCAGCGAAACAGACCCCACTGATATACAGAGAAAGAAAAACATAACATTGAAAGGAACATTACATTGATACGTAGAGTTTCTCCTCTTGAAGTATCCACTACTAGTTTCGTTTCAGTTACCGCATGAAGATATAATCCTGCCAAAAAAGAACAAAAAACAAAAATCAGACACCCAAAAAACACTACTACTACAGAATTGGAAAAAAAAAAAATCAAATCCTGTAAAAGCCTAAATGATTACAAAGCTACTTACTATATTCAAAACCAAACAATAGAGAGAACACATAACAATAGAGGAGAAACATAACGTAACAAAAGCAAAGTAGTTAACATACGGAGCTCGGAGAAGAAGAGGAGAAACATAACAATAGAGGAAGCGAGGGTGATGACGCCACCGGAAAGTGTACGGCTGTAGAAATCCTCGTTGATTTTTGGATATGCATCAAAATTCCTTAGCTTGCTCATCAACCCGTCCATTTTCTCAACAATCAGATCGATAATTTTCTTGTTTTTCTTTTTCCCGGTTCTTGTTCGTGGCCTAATCTATGGTTTTTACTGTACAAAAGACCAATTTAATTTATCTAGGTATAAAGAGAAAGGGAAAATCTAACGCCACGTTTGGAACCAATTTCACGATGAAATTGAAATCATTTTTGACAGTAAAACTGAAATCTATTGATTTGGAATTCACGTTCCCTGTTTGGAATGAGATTAATGCAATTGAATTCAATAAATCTTCCTTTTACTCTGTTTGATATTAAACAATAAACAAATAAGCTTTTGAATTTTTTAAATATTACCCTTATTGTTGTCGTCTAAAACAAAAGGTTTAAAAACAAACGTTGGTGTCTTGTACAAGAGATTTTAGTTCTAAACTGGTCTCTTTATTCCATCTTCGAAAAATAAAAAGCAAGAAAATGTCAAATCCCAGTATTCCAAACAGCCTGCAAACGCCTCGCCTCGCATTGTTTTACTGACGAGGCGTTTAAGATCTTTTTGGACCCCTCTCCGGCTCTCCCCCTCTTGTTTCTTTTTTGACCTATTTTCCGCTTCGTTTCGTTT
>Ga0325402_1005244_pt1 | contig 12111 bp, 4 predicted proteins | sample PopdelMetagenome_22_FD_207212 | JGI IMG/M metagenome (GOLD analysis project Ga0325402, IMG submission 207212) | Populus deltoides microbial communities from Bellville, Georgia, United States - Xylem-PdKOR-R3 | ecosystem: Host-associated > Plants > Phyllosphere > Stem > Wood/Secondary xylem...
AAATATCATTGATATGTCAAGGTCTTAGTATTTAAAATATGCATTGGATCTTGAATTTATTATAATAAAATTTTTTTTACTAGGAAACATTTTAGCAATCTCTAGATATTTTTTTATATAATAAAAAAATTAACCCACAGTGAAGATTAATCTTCTAGCAGCAGCTATAAAAAAAAAAAGGCAAATAGCACCGGATCATAGTATTTGTAGTCAATACTAGCTAGTAGATGACAACGTTTAGAGCAAAGTTGTTATAACTGTACGCAAAAATAAGTCTATTCAATTACTATTTTTTTATTATTTTCCATTTTTTCATTAAAGAAAATGAAAACCGAGTTTATTTATTGAGAATGAAGATGGGTTTTTCTACCAAAAATAAAAAATTTATCAAGATTAAAACTATTTTTCATAAAAAATAAAAATCATAATTTATAATAGACGTCTTAATATTTAATATTCATGATGATCTAATTGTAAAGTATTAATTATATTTTATTTAAATTAAAAACTATCATAAAAATTACATTAGATTTATGATAAAATTTAGATTTACAACACTAACTAAATATTAAAAAAATGAAGTTTCTTCTAGGTATAAACGTTTCATATGCTTCAGTTCATATTAACACTTTACTTCTACACCTATTTTCAGGAGCAAACAAGACATACTCACTTATTATTTTTCATGAAAAACAATAAGAGGTTTCAAATGGAAAAGTCTTGACACAAATAGAAGTAGTTGTCTTTGTTATTAAAAACACAAAGCAAGAATCCCATCTAAAAAATAGTGGTATCAAGTCTAGGAAATGTCACATAATAAATTACAACACCAAGAATTGTCGTTCACATATAAAATTCATTTTTTTTTTATGATTAGAAAGGACACACTTTTGAGACTTGTCGCAAGAGAAGGGTTGTTGCTGAAAAAGAACAACATTGTTTCAAAAGGAATCAAGTTACATCTTACATGTTTGACAAGAAATAAAGTGCATCCAACTTCCTTTTTTTCCAAGATCAATGCAAACAAATCTTGAACATGTTAGTAAATTCTTTATAACCAATCAAATCAATAACATTCATAATCATGAAAATTCTTGGGTAAAACCCTTTTTATTCACTCAAAATAGCAAGAAAAATATTTGGATCTTGGATAATGGTGTTATTAACTATATTATTTGTAACATAAAGTTCCTTACCCATTCAAAATAAATTAAAAACCATATTATGAACTTTCCAAATGTTCACCGACTAAAGTCACTCATGTTGAACAAGTTGTTCAGTCCAAATTTTATTTTTGATATTGTCCTATTTATAGTAGTTTTTTATTATTTAAACTTGATTTCCATCTATAAGTTGACATTTTATTCCTTTTATATAACTATTTTTCTCATATAATTTTGTGTCATATAAGACCTATTGTTGTATAAGATGACTGGGATAATAATTGAGCGAGTGAAACATTACTATCTCGACCAAATAAAGAAAGCTACTTGTAATTCTATTCAAACTAAAAAACTCAGTCTCCAATATCAACGCCTTGAACATCCTTCTAAGAAAATATTTATGTTATTTCCATTTAAATAAATAAATCTTGTAATACAAACAAGTGTTTAATTTTTCATTTGGCTAAACAAACCAAATTATCCTTTCCATTAAATTCAATTTTTAATGACTCTAATTTTGAATTAATCCATGTTAATATTTAGGGTGGTTATCGTTTTCCTTCACTTTCTAGTGCAAAATATTCTCATCATAGTTCATGATTAGACTATGAGCACTCGAGTTTATTTAATGAAACAAAAATAAAAAAAACATTAGAGATTGTAGTCAACTTTTTCATGTGGTTGAGAATCAATTCAATACTAACATTAAAATTGTATGAAGTGATAATGGTGTCGTTGAACGCAAATATGGACATTTACTCAATGTAGCATGTGATCTTTTTTTGTAAGAAAATCTTCCAAAATAATTTTTTTAGAGGTGAACCCTTACATTAATTTATCTTCTTAATTTTACACCTATACCTCTTTTTCATGGTAAAACTCTATTTGAAAATTATTTTAGAAGGAGTCAAATCTTGGTTAAAAGTATTTGATTGTTTATGTTTTGCATCTATACATGTTAATCACCATACCAAATTTGATCTTTGAGCAACCCGTTGCATATTTATTGGCGACCTTCTTGGCCGAAAAGGAAATCACATGTTTGATCTTACACTATAAAAGGTTTTCGTCTTATGAAATATCATTTTATTTGAGGATATATTTTCCTTCTAATCCATCAATTATTTTTCTGTCCCAAATCCTTAACTACACTCACCCATATTTTTACTCTCATTTGATATGGATTCCTTCTCAATAACAAATTCACCAATCTATATCGATGATGTTTCTGCAACCTTTTCCATCACTGAAAATCCTGAATTAACTTTACCAACCCAATACTTTGATCTAACTCTATAGTATCATCCATCACCTACCTTACCTCCACTATCATTTGTTACACCACCATCATCACTTCATCATTCCACAAAACCCACTAAACTCCCTATATTTTTATATAATTTTTATGTTGATGCAATGTTTTCTTTTAAGACTGTCTCATTCTCTTTCATGAACATGGTCATGACATCATGTGTTGTCTACCCTCTCTTATTTTTCTATTATGATTGTCTTCCCCCAACTCACAAAGCCTTTACAATACAACTTACCATTTTTAAAGAACTAACTAGTTTTTAACAGGTTGTTCGAGATCCAAAATGGTGCCAAACCATGCATAATGAAATCTAACCATTTCAAGCCAACACGCATCTAAAGTTTTTTATATTTACCACCTTATAAAAGATCTATTAGTTGCTAATGGATCTATAAAATCAAGCTTCATCTTGATGGCATTATTGAGAGGTACAAGGCTCAATTTAAGGTAAAAAGGTAATAGTTAAATTACAAGTGTTGATTATCGAGAAACACTTGCTTTGATGACCAAATCAACCATCATCCATGTGCTACTTAACATCGCTGCATTTTAAGGAAGACATTTGCACAAATCTATTTATGATATAAAACATGGTTAACAATAATGGTTCATCAAGTTGTCAAGTGTTCTCATGTATGATAGGTTTCATCAATCATATTTTTACTACTCATTATTTATTTGAAACTATTTAGGCAACTTCATAACATTATTGGTTTATATTAATGACATAATATTGGTAGAAAATAACTTAGAAGACATTGCAAACACCAAACAATCTCTTTCTAGTCATTTCAAATTAAAAGGATAGGGATAAACTCAAATGCTTATTGGTGACAGAGGTCGCATGCTCAAACCAAGGAATCACATTATATCAAAGAAAATATACACTAGAAATTTTAAAAGATACGGGCTTTCTAAGTGAAAAAACTTAACGATTCTCTATTGAGCACAACTTATCACTCATACAGACAAGCATGGAGCCATTAATTAATCCATCTCCATACCAATGACTTTTGGGTTAATTGATTTACCTCACCATAACAAGACTTGATTTGGTTTATGTTATTCATGTATTAACTAAATTAATGGACAAATCTAGATAACCACATTTCAAAGTTGCACACAAGGTCCTCAAGTACATCAATCAAACATATGGACAAATGTTTTTTACCCTCTATAGGTTAATTGGGGTTATAAGATTTTTGTGATGTTGATTGAGGTTCGATGCATAGATACACGAAAATCGCTAATAGGTTATTGCATTTTACCCGATTCAGCACCAATTTATTAAAAGATAAATAAACAAGACATTATGTCTCGTCCAAGTGCAAGGGTAGAATATTGATCTATGATCGCTACTAATTGTGAGATCACTTGGTTGAAAGATATATTGACATATTTGAGAGTGTATTACACACAGCCAGTTACATTATTTTGTGACAATCAAGCTATTATACACATGACTTAAAATCAACTAGTCGACATATTCACCAAGCCATTTAGTTTGGCATAATTTGAAATACTACTTAGCAAGTTGGTTGTCATTAACATACATTATAACTTAAAAGGGAGTGTTAAAAGAAAGAATCTCATATAATAAATTGTCAAATATTATAATTGGTAATTGATTACTTGTTTTCTATTCTTGTATATTTATATATGCAGTAAAAAAATATGTTTGGTGTATAAAGATATAATCTTGACATTGTGAATGAATCAACAAATTATTCCTCACCAACTATGTTTCTTTATAGGAATCATTTGTATTTTGAAATGAATTTAAAATAAAATTAAATATCTAAAAACGGTAAAAATAAATAAGAATTTAACATAATTTGTTATAATAAAGAGGAGAAATTAATGTTAAAAATTACCTTCTCCAAAATACTTCATCGTTAAAATCTCAGCTATACCACCACTAAAACACTCTGCTCTTTTTTTCTAATCTCTTTAGATCATATTGTCTGTTCTTAATTTATATTAAAAATAAGTATTTGAATTTGATTTCATGCATAATTTACATGAATGAATATCAAAGATAGAAAGAAGGGGGATTTATGGTGGTTGAAGCATGAAAGAGACGAGTTATTTATTATTAAAAATATCTATAGAATTGAAAGATCTTGTGAATGAATAAGATGACGAAGATATGATGAAGGAGACGAAAGTAACATAAATAAATAAATAAATAAATAATTTGAAGTCGGGTATCAAATATATAAATTTTATTTATTTATTAATTAAATTAAATTTAAACACTATAATTAAACTTAGTTTTAATAATGAATTGATTCCAAATACAATGTTAAGAATATAAAATCAATTTTATAATAGATTTGATTAAACATAAAAAAAAAATATAGAATCACATTATAAATCAAGCCATGAAACACTGACTCTAACTTCGTGCTCTAATAAACTTTTTTATCTTTAATGTTTGGACTTTTAAAAATATTTGTTATTTAATGTGAGAAATACACTTATATTTATACATTCAAAACCAATATTTTTTTTTGTTTTTATTTTAAAAATAAGGCTTCCGAGGAAGAATAATTAATTTTATTGTCTCCGGTTATTAAGTAACATAAGCGGTCGAATTGCAAGCAAAATCCATCACTTTTTGTAAAGAAACCTTTGCAGCACCAAATCATAAAATAAAATAAAATAATGTTCCAATAATATCATCACCCATCCATCATCACCACCACATGCCAAGATCAATGTTTATTCACATTTTACACACCTAGGCTGTGGGACCACCGATTCTTCACTCAACACACCATGATCTCACCACGTGTCAGGAAACGTGTCCATCAAATCATACAGACACTTGCACCTAACCCCTCTTTCCCATTCCCCCCTCCACCCGCCAAAAGAAAATAACCCCATGCCATCTCTACCCCTAAACAACCCCATATAATTACACCCCAATGCCATTTCCGTATCTAAATCGCATTATCCGTATATTCAAACGGCATTAAGAAAAATAATTACAGTGCTAATAAATCAAAAAATAATTTATAGCAATGGATAGTTAGGAAGCAAAGCGGAAAAGCCCAAAATACCCCCATTTCATCCCCTAGATACATGCCGTAAAACCTCCCCTCTCCCTCTTCTATTTTTCTCACAATCTCTCTTTCTTTAATTTTTTTTTTCCAGCTTCGTGTCGGTGACAGATCTTGCATTTCTCTACACTCAAAAACCCTCACAAACACACTATAATTTAATTTCTTTTACAAAATTCAAAATACGGATCTACACGCAAACCCGAAAGCAGTTTCGTTTTGTTAACTCAACAGATTATTATTATTATTATTATTATTATTATTATTATCATCATTATTATTTTGTGTAGGGTTAGTTAGAGGAGAGATTGATGGAATAAGGAATGCAAGAAGAGGTATTCTCATCGTTGTTGTTGTTGTTGTCAAAAAGAGACGGTGGCTGTTGATTTATGATAGTTATTGATATTATATTGGAGGGAGGGAATTTGGAGCTTGGGATTGGGGGAGGAAGAAAATTGGAGGAGGAGTGCATGAAGGGATTGGTCTTGAATGTATGCTCGGTTAAGGATTCGAGGAGGATAAGGTGGGATTCTGGTCTTGTAATAAGGAGCAGAGGTAGATGGGGCAAATGCGGTTGATCAACTTTGATTGATCAGGATTTGTAACCTGTTTTATATATAATTCAAACGAGTTTCAGATTTTAGAGGTCGGAAAAAAATTTTTAGTCGAAATTTTGGGATTGGAGAACAAAAAATATGCAGCAGCAAGATCATAGAAAAAAGGTGAAATTAAGATTGTTTAATTTGTTTTGGATGGTAATTTTAACAATTTGACTCAGAATTGACTGTTTTCTGTGCTTTGTGGTTTTTTATTTTCATGTTTAAAGATTTTTTTGGTAAGATAAGGAAAACATCATTCTTGAATTATATGAAGAAATTTATGAATAATTAAGAGTTGGGATTTTTTTTGCAGATGCAATTATTCTATGTGGTAGCTAAACCATGTAGCAATTTGTTAGATTATCTACAAAAAAATAAATGAGAATGGATTTATGTTTTTGTTGTTCTCTTTTATGGGAGATGCAGTTGACAATGTTATCTACTAACTTAAATGCTTATGCTCTCCTGTGATTTCATTAGATGCCATTTTTATGTATTCTTATTCTATGTATCTATCTTCATGTGGATTTGATTCTCTCTCGTTGAGTAGATTTTCTCATTAACCGATAGTTTTATTTTTCTTTTTTTTCCCTATTAAGCTTTTTGGATTTTTTTGCTCCTCTTCATCTTATGTGTAAAATGTTTTCGACTTGGATTTACTTTCCTTCTATTCTGATTTTGTACAAGTGGAAATCCAAGAATTGTCTATTTCGAGGGTGTAAATGCAATATTTCGGTGATTTTGAGGCTGCTAGATTGATGTTATGTTTGTTGAGATGGCTGTTCTAATTGATTCTGGGTTAGGAAGTATGAACTTGTAAGAAGTTGGTTTAGTAATTACATCCATTGCATTTCATCTGATTATTTTGGAAGCTACAGAACTTCTGTGTAATGTGTTTATATTTTCAAATTATTTGCATTATATTCCTTTTCTTTCCCTCCTTTCCATGCTTTTGATGAATTCCAATTTTGTACCCCACTGTTATAATCCTTTCAAAAGAATAAAACAAGGGTTTTGATCTCATGGAACCACTGGAAAATAAAGTGAAAATTGTGGTGTGAGGGACAAACACAATCTTTATAAAAAAAATCACTTTTGATTGGATTATTCTTTGTTTATTGCATTTGAATAAGAAACTTCCATGTTCATAATAGTTACAATATGGGTATCATCTAATTCAATTTTATTTAAGTAATAAGATGTCAGATTTATTCATCTGAAGTGTCACATGCTGGAATATAGTTGAATATGATTTGGATATGTACACAGTTCTATTTGATCTAAGACTCACTGGCATTGATTTTCATGCTGTTGAATATGGTAAAAGAAGATATCAAATAGGTGATTAATTTTTCATAGATGATTACTGTCATAAAGTTAGTAGAAATGCATAGAAATATTTATTGATCTTGTGTAATGTGTTATTATTCTCAACTGACTTGGGTTCCAATGTCGCAGAATTCAACTGAAATGGACTTCTTCTCAGAATATGGTGATGCCAATAGGTACAAAATTCAGGAAGTTATCGGGAAAGGCAGTTATGGTGTTGTTTGCTCTGCAATTGACACTCACACTGGCGAGAAGGTGGCAATAAAGAAAATACATGATATTTTTGAACACATTTCCGATGCTGCTCGTATATTGCGTGAGATAAAGCTGCTTAGGCTCCTAAGACATCCTGATATTGTGGAAATTAAGCACATCATGCTACCACCTTCAAGAAGGGATTTTAAGGATATCTATGTTGTTTTTGAGCTCATGGAGTCGGATCTCCATCAAGTCATCAAAGCCAATGATGACTTGACACGAGAGCACTATCAATTTTTTCTTTATCAGCTACTTCGTGCGTTAAAGTATATCCACACAGGTACTATACTGTTTATTGCTTTAATTGGAGCTTTACTTAATTCCAGAAATAGGTTGACAATTTGCATTTAGCCACCCTTTCCTACTGTATTGGTATGCTTTGGTGACTGGTTTCCTTGTAATATAATTGCTCTGTCCTCATCTACCTCTTTCTTTGTTATGACTTTTATTCCTCATCTACCTCTTTCTTTGTTATGACTCTTATTTCCGTTTGTTGAGAATGTGGCATATATCTAATTCTTATCCACCTGGCTCCAGCAAATGTTTATCATCGAGATTTAAAGCCGAAGAATATATTGGCGAATGCGAACTGTAAGCTTAAAATCTGTGATTTTGGGTTAGCAAGAGTTGCTTTCAATGATACACCCTCAACAATATTCTGGACGGTACTCTTCTAAGATATTAAATCCATCATGCGCTTTCTAATAGGAACTGGGAGCCTTCACTTTGAATTCTTGTTGTACATTTACAGGATTATGTGGCTACAAGGTGGTATAGAGCTCCTGAACTCTGTGGGTCTTTTTTCTCTAAGGTATGACCACATGATTTTCAATTCATAGGCTTGACATTTTTTAAGTTAAGTTAAAAATGTTAGTTGGCGCTCTGGTTTGCAGATGGAAAATGATTTTTCAGAACCATCTTCTTGTGTTAATGCTGAAAATTGATCCCTTAATTTGAGTATTGAGGCTTAGATGTGATACTGCTATTGTTTGGAAAAGGAAGCAATGGTAGCTGTGGTTATCTCTTAATTTTCCTTTTGTTAAATTGTGTAGTGGAATATCTCCATGCTCCATCATGCATTGATGGCTGTTTTGAGTTGTTGGTTCATAATTCTGAGGGTGAGAGCCAGAGTGGATTGTCTGTCAACAATTTATTATAAACAGAGTTATTGTTCTGTAGAAAAAAACTGTAAAGTCTTAGTTTTCTTCTTTCAAAATAACTCTGTTAACAGTTTTTTTTTTTTTAAATGGCACTGATCGCAGTATACACCAGCAATTGATATATGGAGTATAGGCTGCATTTTTGCTGAAGTGATAACTGGGAAACCTCTTTTTCCTGGCAAAAATGTTGTTCACCAGTTGGACTTAATGACTGATCTACTTGGTACGCCGTCATTAGATACAATCTCACGGGTGAGTGCAAAGTTGTGATAAATTTTGTGTTTTTCTCTTGACATGCTCTTGCTCAACCTACATTAAAAACACTTCCCCACAACCGTAGTCCTGCTAGGAAAAAAAACAGAGAAATGCATGCTCACAAACACTAAAAAACACAAAATGAACATAACTTGTATATTTTATTGTGTGAAACTCTTTTTTTTATCTTTAATTATGAATCCAGGTTCGAAATGATAAGGCAAGGAGATACTTAACTAGCATGAGGAAAAAGGCACCTGTTCCATTTGCACAGAAATTTCCAAATGCAGATCCTTTGGCACTATGTTTGTTGGAAAGGCTGCTTGCTTTTGACCCCAAAGACCGGCCGACTGCTGAAGAGGTGTCTTCCTCTATAAAATTATTAACTTTCTGAGCTGTTATGCCATTCCTCACCCTTGTTGCCTGTCTTTTCTGCATTGCAATCATATCACTGCATGCTATTCTCTCTTGATCTTTTAATATGGCTATAATCTGTCGAATTCTTTTGGCCTGCTTATATTTATTAGGCGCTGGGAGATCCTTACTTTAAGGGATTGGCAAAAGTCGAGAGGGAGCCTTCCTGCCAACCAATAACAAAGATGGAGTTTGAGTTTGAGAGACGGAGAGTTACAAAGGAGGACATACGAGAGCTAATCTTTCGGGAGATACTGGAATACCATCCTCAACTGCTCAAGGACTATGTAAATGGAACTGAGAGGACTAACTTTCTCTATCCAAGGTTCTAGCTTTTGGGACTTTCTTTTGTTTTATGCATTTTTTTTGGCTTTCAAAGATGGGATATGCAACTATCTTTCTGCTTCCACTTTCCCCTGATTTTTGGTGGTGTGGACAGTGCGGTCGATCAATTCAGAAAGCAGTTTGCACATCTTGAGGAAAATGGTGGTAAAAGTGGGCCTGTAATTCCACTTGAAAGGAAGCATGTATCTCTTCCCAGGTAAAATATATCCAGGCATCTTCTGCAGTCTTCTTGTGTTTTTGCTATGATCTTCTCGTTTTTGTTGCCTGCTTTTTGCAGGTCATGGTTTGTATAATAAGTAGGGATCAGAGGGAGGTAGTGATGATGTTACCAGTTACTTTTTGAATCATCATGAGATTTTGCATTCTATCAGTTTCTTCTTAACTTCAAAGTTTTCACCATTTGTTGATAGCAGAAAGTCAGTGATGACCTTAGTGAAGACTGTTGTAATGATCATCGGATTTTGTGTTCTTTCAATTTCATCGAAACTTTGAAGTCTTTCCCGATTGTTGAGAGATACAAGTGCTGGGACAAGCCCACCAAGAAAATGGCACGTTGTTGTAGTAGTTGGGCCATGTGATGTTCTTTATGATATGTGTAGTGGCAGTTTTGGCCGTATTGAAATTAGTTTGATGTTGCACTGAATTGTTAGCTATTGTGTTGCATTCATGTTGAGGAAGGAATTGAAAGCAATTGTTGGAAGGATGAATAGATTGATGTGTGATCTTTGGAGTTAGATTATTTGTCCTGATATGTGTTGTGTTTAGATGGTTTGAAGGATCTGTCTCTTGTCAGATAACTTCTACAGGACAAGATATTTGGTTTTGATTCTGTATTGTGCTTCAGAGATTCTTTGGGGAGTTTATTTTCTGGATTTCAGCAAGACTGCAAAGTCTTGTAGATTTGAATGTTCTTATTTTTTTTTTCTTTTCAAGTATTTCTCGTTCTCGTTTTATTACATATTCCCCTGGCTTAAAAATATTTTACTGGCAGTCAGTTTAATTTTTCTCTGACCTTTGAAAGATATTTGCAGGTCTACAGTTGTACATTCAAGCTCAATCCCTTCCAAAGAACAACAGAACCTTGCTTCCTTCAAGGACAGGCACTCCGCAGAGGAAGTGTATAACAAAAACCCCCGAGACTCTGAAGGAATTCCCATAAATACATCGAGGACCTTGCAGGCACAGCAGAGAATTCCACTGGGTACTATACTCGTGTTGCCCACAGTTTTTCAACTAAATGGATTTCGTTTTACATTTACAGTGTAGTAATTCATTGCATTTGCCTCTGTAGCTAAACCTGGAAAGGTTGTGGGGTCAGTTGTGCCATACGAGAATGGAAGCAACACGAAAGATGCTTATGACCCAAGAACATACATCAGAAGTACAGTCCTTCCTCTGCAGCCTGTCCCTTCTGCATATTGTTACCGCAAATCTAGCACAGGAAAGCTAGAACGATCTACCATGGAAGCTGAAAGAGACCTGTCCTCGCAAAAGCAAGTCCATCAATGTGGCATGGCTGCCAAATATGCTCCAGATGTTGCTATCAACATCGACTCCAACCCGTTTTTTATGACAAGGGTGGGAGGGAGCAAGGAAGAACATGCGGATGACCGGGTGATGATTGACACAAGTTTGCTGCAGACCAAGGCACAGTATGGTGGTATTGGTGCTGCTGCGACCGCATCTAGAGCTGCTTACAGAAAGGTCGGAACTGTTCAATATGGTATGGCAAGGATGTACTAGAAAAAGGACTGAGGAGATCCACTTGTCTTGAGTATAAAAGTGGAAAAATCCATGTAGAGCAAGATTCGTTCTAGGAATTTTGCTGTCAGAATACTACAGGAGGTTTATGTAGTGGATTGTGTAAAAAGAGGGGGGCAGGATGCTTCTTGAAAGAGCGGTACTTTGTCAGGTTTTCAGAGGAAAAAAGGTTTTGGTCATGAGAAACAATAAATGTCTATATCCATAAAAACTAAAAAAAAAAAAGAGTGGAAATTAGTGGGATTTAAATACGCATAAATAACTCTTCCAATGCACGTGCAACTGTGCAAGTGTAATCGGTATTTGTGCTTGGTTCTGAACCTTGTATGCTTCAAAATAGTCAGTATCCGTGTTGTGTCTTGAGATTACTCCACGTGTTTTTGTCCCTCCTCTTTTACGCTAGGCTTTATTCTTGTTCGCTGAGGTATGGTTTCATCTCGGGAAAACATA
>Ga0325402_1005245_pt1 | contig 12111 bp, 4 predicted proteins | sample PopdelMetagenome_22_FD_207212 | JGI IMG/M metagenome (GOLD analysis project Ga0325402, IMG submission 207212) | Populus deltoides microbial communities from Bellville, Georgia, United States - Xylem-PdKOR-R3 | ecosystem: Host-associated > Plants > Phyllosphere > Stem > Wood/Secondary xylem...
GCCAGAGTCAGAATAAAAATACTGATTCAAATTTATTTTATTGTATTTTATTTAATTACATAAAAATAAAAAATATGCATGCAAAAATAAAATAAAATAAAGTAAATTTATTGGTTTATTCACTGACACCAGAGTCATGAATAAAGATACTGATGTAAATTTATTTTATTTTATTGTATTTTATTTTTTAAAATAATATTTTTAAGTTTTTATATTTTTTAATATATTATTGTAAAAAATAATTTTTTAAAAATAAAAAATATTATTTTAATATATTTTTAATAAAAATATTCTAAAAAAAAATATCACTTTCAATCACCACACCACAGTATTACTCAGCTGGTGCAAAAGTTGTTGAAGGGGCGTGATGTGTTGTTGGAATTTCTTGGTGGATTTTGGATTATGATAGTGATGGGGTTTTCCGGTGACTGACTGGCATGGTTGGGACGGTGATTTTGGTTGGTTCACAGTGGAGAGAGAGAGAGAGGAAGTTGGGCTTTGTCTTGGAAAAGGAAGGCTGGTCAGAGATGGGTCACTTTTGTTGCCCTTGCCAATCTCGCTCTGGTACATAAAACAAAACTTATTCATAGTAAATCAAATGACAATCTCTCCCATGGTGGCTGACTAGCTATTTGAATTCGGTTCTTGTTTATCATGCAGCGCTGGAATTATACAAAACCCAACTCCTCTGAAGCTTCAAAAGGCACCCAGCCAAGGCAGAATGTGCGCACTTGGGAGAAGCTTTCTACCATAAAATCCAAGTGTGGCATTGAGCTTGGTCTTGACGAGTGCGTTGCTATTCTGAACTACATGCATAGACTCAAAAGGATTGCTGAGAGAGCTAGCTGTTGTTGAGAGAGCTGAGTTTACAGAAAATGAATTATTCTAAAACCAAACTCGTTTTCACAGCCTCCATTAATATAAGAATTATTAAACTCAATCACCTCTCACAACAAACTCTAGGGTCATGAATCAAACAAATTTAGTTCAAGTGTTTTTTTAAAAAATTCATAAATTTTTATCAAGTTAATCACATCAAGAATCAACTTATATTTTTATTGGATTTAGATCAATATACCAATTCCTTTTGTGTTTGTATAAAACTCAACATGAACTCAGTTTAACAAGCCAACTCCTTTATTTTCTGTGAAACTTGGTCTGAGATATAATCTATATCGAATCGCTGGAACAAATTTAATAACTCTAAGTAATATCCCATTATCTGTTTTAGGTTTTAGGTTTTAGATCAACGACCTCTCTACCTCCATGCTGTATTGGGCAAGGTAAATATAAGGAAATATATAACCTCTACTTTCAATGTCCCTATAAAACTCAAGGCATACATAATAATAATCAAGCATATCATCATATTTTCTTTGTAGCAAGCCAGCAAGATGCGTGAATCGCAACTTACTTGTCATTTAGGGTTACTTCTTGTCATTCTCCATTAGAACTAGCACGGCCATTACACGCCACACAAAGAGGAACACCGAGCATAAAAGAAAACGGATGTGGAAGGGAGATTTCATGACGCCACCACGACAGGAGGTGCTTCAGAGCTTCTTTTTCCTAGCCTTTAGCTTCTCCCAAGATAATGCGTTTGGGAATCATTGTTGTGTTCTTTCACATGGTTGGTCACGTCATCATTCTGGTTTCCCATGCGGCCACGCCATCCCACCCTAAATTCAAAGTACATTTCTTCAATAATTTGCTACGTTCTGTGCTAGTAAAAGATTTACGGCCATTATTGAAAGGCAAGTGTACTGAGAATCCGTGATCGAATCCTAATTTATTATATATTATTATGGGAGAGGATGATTTTGCTTTCAGTCGGCTTAATTTCCAATTGAATATTGATGAAGTGTTGAAACTTGAATCTTGGTTTATTAGTTGTCGTCTTCATTGCTGTTTAACTCTTATAGTCAATAACAATCCTTCCTCTACAGTCAACCTAATTTTCTCTTAAAGTTTACTTTCAAATGGAGGAAGGGACATATTTAGATTTTTATTGATTTTAGTTCTAGAAAGAAAAAAAAAATCGATTAAAAACACAGGAAAATAATAAAAGACTAGAAAGTTTTATTTATTTATTTATTTATTTTAAAAAGTGAAAGGCAAATAAAAAATTGAATAAAACCCTATTTGCTATGTTTTACACGTTTTTGTTCTCATAAACTGAATAGCTAGTAGTTATCATTAGGGCCTTGTAAATCAAAAGATGATCTAATAACATTCAATTACGGACGGCAATTTAATCCTATCAATTGGTTATTCGGTTGTATTTGATTTATATTTGGTTTGATTAGGTTGAAATTGAAGAAAAGTAAAATATAATCTAGTTTGAATTACGAGTGGGTTGGAGGTGGGTGAGCGGCGTATTTGCGCAGGGAACAATCCTTGAAAAGCTGGAGATGTCCCCGAGTGATTTTTGCTTGGCAGATTTAAGACGAGTGGTTTATGCTGCTGGCATGATTCCTGTTGGAGAAATTTGAAGGGCTGGAGATTCGCTGGAGTGATGCATGCCTTGAATGATTGCTAGAGTGATTCCTGCTGAAGAATCAAGACTGAAGATTGATTATGAATGCCTGATTCTATTCTGTAAAATTGGTGTTTCAGAATGAATAAAACGACGTTCTTCTTCTTCGTGTTTTGTTTTTTTTTTTTTTTTGGTTCCAGTTTAAAAAAACGATGCCGTTTCTGGAAAAGGCTTATAATTCAGTTGGGTCCTGCAATTTGTCTTCCTTTTTCATTGCAGTCCCTGTATACTTTCGATTTTACAATTTTCATTCAACTATGTTTTTAATTTTTAATTTTCTTTTAAATTTAATCCCTAAATAAATTAATTGAGCCCTTGAATATGGACACTTATTCTAGTTTAGTCCTTGCTTTCAAAATTGTGCATTGTTAGTCAATTTCGCTCTAAATCCCATTTTTCTTTTTCAATTGCATTCCTAATTGTATTAATTGAACCCCCTAAAGTTAGCATCTTGTTACAGATTCATCCTTAGCTCCTTAATTCTTTTAATTACAACCAAATCACATCTTGTTTTCTTATTTTTTTTATCAATCATGTCCCCAATTGCATTCTAAATTATTCTTGACATTTTTTGACCTTCTTCAACTTAGTTTGTGGCTTGTTAAAATAAATTACCTGTCCAATCTTATCCCCAATTGAATTTTATATTCTCCTTTATTTTATTTTTTTACATTTGATATTTTTTAAAATTATTTTCTAGATATTTTCTTATGCACAAAAATTAAATAAACACAAGTGGAAAAGAAAACGATGATTAAAATTGAAAAGGCTTTTGTTCTTATTGATTCGATCCGGCTTATGTCCTCTGGGCGGTACAAAGCACACCTCTTCCATAGAGATAAGTGTTGTAAAACCAAGAAAGGAACATCACTGTTCATGCTCAAGACTAGAATAATATTTACTTTTGAAAATATACTAAATTAAATGCTGATATGAACAATGTTTCTTGGAGTCTGGGTTTAAGTTTCGCTAGGGTTAGGATTTGAATTTGAAGTATAATACATTTCACTATAAAACACTATTAGGATGAACGTTTTTTTTTTCCCCTAAAAAAAACACACTAATCCCAGCATTGTGTTTTTTAACCATGCTATTATTTTTAATTTATTTTACCTCTGCTATTTTTCATTATTTAAAAAAAAACACCCTATTTCTAGAGACAGGAGACCGTACTACTGCCTCTCGAAATTATTTGGACGTAAGATATATCAAAATAATTTTATAGTTCCGTAGACTGAATCCACACAAAAATGGAGTTAGATGGAATCATTGGTTCTTAGGGCCCGTGCATGATAACTTGGACAAATTGCTTGCGAATTGGGAGCATATCATTTCAGGAGTGGATATTGTGAGGTTATATTGGATGAGGACAGAAAAGAAAATACTAGCTCCATAGCCATGATCTTGATATATATGTAGAATTATATTTGGTAATTCCTGCAAAATTGATATGCTACAGGCTCTCTGTAAAATATTTTACATGTCGTCAAGGTTGAATGAAATCATATGTTTCTCAAGAACATTAATGATTTCTTCAGTTTACTCAAAACTCCATTAATTACTTCTTATTAGGGTAAGGTACTCGACTATTTTTTTTTTTATATTTGTTTTTTTTTATTGCTCAAGTCAGATTAAACTACTTTTGGAGAAAAGCTAAGGAAACAAAGCAAAAGCAAGAACAAAGACAAATAACCATAAATCAAATTACAAGAAGAACATAGGAAGAGATAACTTACTCAGAAAACTAGCACATATTATTCAAGAATAACGCTAGAAATATTTAATTTTTTTAACTAAGTGACATAAATTAATTATAAAAAAAATCATAATAATAATTATCTCATTAAATATGTTAAGATATACATCCCATAATTAAACAAAAGGGTAAGTATACGAAAATATTGCTAATTATTATTTTGAAAGATAATTCTTTTATTACACTTTAACTTGCGATGCATATCATGTAATAAGTGTAAAAAATATAGTTGATATATTTTATTGAAATCAACCGTTTGATTAGATTAATATATAAATATTTATGTACAAACCCAACCGATTCTAAACCTCGAATTAAATTACTGGATTTATTGTTTTAAATAAACAACCAAGAACTGCCGTGGGTTTTACAAATGAAAATTAATGAGAGCAATGAAGGGCAGGCAAACAATTTAAGGCGACTTCCAATTCCTTGACAAATTTTAAATCATAGCTTAAAGAAGAAAATCACAATGGATTAACTTTCTTTTTTATTAATAAAATTAAGAAAGGCTCGAACTAGCTGATCAGATCCTTCAAGACTAGGACATGAACAACAGCTGAGCTACAACATTCATTGAGCAAGTAAACTAGGAAAACATAGATTAATTTCACTATGATACTGGCAACCACATGATCATGATCGAATCAACAAGTCATCAAGATCATCCCTTTCTAGTCACGGAAACAGTCACATTGACAAATTCAGTCTTCTCTTTTGACATGCGACTGGCCACAATTTCTCCATACCTAGAGAAAACCTCATCGATAATTGCTTCACCGAAGTGGCTAACAAGCAAGGGCTCTGCCACAGCTCTCATGCACTTAGCAACATTGTATCCACCATCTGCAAAAGCTTCAGACTGGTGAACTTCATTGTCGTAAGCATTCCAATTGACTTGAGATACCTCCAAACGATCAATGGTAAAGGACCCTTCCTTTTTAACTTGTGATTCCACTTCAAATGGAGATGGAGTGTATTGAGGAATGTTGAAGGAGTCAAATTTCTCTTCCTCTATGATCCCCTGCATTGTTTTGTTCTTATTATTTTGATCTTCTCTAGTTTATATATATATATATATTACTCATCAATAATTTACCTCTAAGACCATTTCATTGAGAGCCACAGCCAAAAGCTCCCAGATGTAGCAACACTCTTTGCTGGAAGGATCTTCGCTTCTTCTACCCAAAATTGTTAAAACCATGCGCCCTCCTGCCACCAGCTCCTCCGAGCGACACTTCAAAAACATAGTAAAATCCGTTTGGAACTGCATGTAATAAGCCTTAAGCACGCTTGGTGGACTTGTGCTGGCCATATAAATGTTCCCCTTGTTACCCTCCAGCCCTTCAGGGACCTATAATCACGAAGAAAAAATTATAAATTAAAACTTGAAACCATAAACATAATTCTATATAATCTTGTTTTATTTTCTTTATCCCTTTAATAATTAGACTTGCTTATTGCTATCTTGCCTACAGAATTATTTAAATGTAAAAGGGCGTGTAAGCCGGAAATTTTATGATGCATCCTCTGTAACTAGTGACATATAACGATGCCATACCCGAGACAGCCACATGAGACTGTAGGAAGAATGGACAAAGTGCAGGCTCTTGGCACGGAAAAGCCTGCAATAGAAAGAACCAGGGACTCCGGCAAAAAAACATGGCCCAAACCCATCTCCCATTTGTTTGTTCAGATTTTCTTGGAAGCCTGCCAATGACTTGAAAATGGCATTGAAGTCATTGCCTGGAAGATCATTCAACAGCACCTGATATTCTGGTGACTGATGGCCTAGTTTTCTGCGGACCTCGTCCACTACTTTGACAAGTTCAGATACTGCATATAGAGTGTTTGGTCCTGATGAACATCCCAAGTCTGCTATGGCTAAACTTGTAGGGAAGGTGTTGCAGTAGATATTGGTTATGGCTTCTTCTGCGATTCGCATTGTGATGGATATCACCGTTCGCTGCATGTCCAAAAATACAAAGCAGTAATCTGTTAAGAAAAATAGCTTTTTCTTTCATTTAATTCAAATACCTCTAGTTATTGATGAGCTATTTGTCCGTGCTTAATAGTTTCCGGCCCCAGCAAGCATAGGATTTTTTCAAGTTCTGGTTCAAAATCTTAGCTAATCACTGCTAATTATTAAGATAATAAAGCATATTATCTACACTGACTTGTCTCTGTGTACATACGTTGTTCCTGGCATGATTAATAGCATCAAATTTCTAAAAAATGCACTCGTTCTAGAGGTTTAAGATTCGGGTCTATTTTTTGTAAATATATATTGTGAGCAGTGCACTTTCAAATAGCGTGCGACGACTATTTATTGTTTTCTTGCTCCTGAGCATGTATAGAAGCATATATATTCAGATAATCTATATAATTAATTACCTGAACCAGTGAGTTCTGTGCATAACTTGTCTCTCCCCTTCCCCCATTCATGTGAAGCACTTGAGCAACCTCCATTGCTCTCCCTCTCTCTATCTCTCTCACTCTCTCTCCCCCTCTGGTGTGTATATTTGAGTTATTGTGTTTAATGAAGCTGCATGTTGGCTCTATTTATAGAGGCCTCCATGCCGATGATCTCGCTGTAGAAATTAATGGTAAGCGCGAGCATGATTAATTACCTCTTACAGTCAGATTCACAGTGGATAGATAAAGTTAACACGAAAATAATAAAGTGTGAATAACATCTAGTCAAGGTCAACCAGCCAACTATACTCTAAGAGGGTGTTTGAAAACGTGTTTCAATTTGTGTTTTAAAAATGTTTTAATTTTTTTTTGTTAAAATTTAATATGGTTTTTATGTTTTAGATTATTTTGATGTACTGATGTCAAAAATAATTTTAAAAAAATAAAAAAATATCATTGACATGTATTTTGATACGAAAAATTATTTGAAAAGCACATAAAACCACATTACCAAATAAATTCTAAATAAAAAGTCGTGGTTTACGAAGAAAGAGATAACGAGTTTAATTTATTTTATTAGAAAATAAAACTAAAGACTTCCGTAGACCAAAATAAAAAATAATCAATCTATGATAGATAAAAACAGAAGCTTGTTTGGTTAAGAGGATAAAAATACAAACAATAACATAAAATAAATTAAATCAATTTAAAATAAAAAACACAATTAATGTGTAATTAATGAATCGTATATCTCAATCTTGCAAGCATGATCTCTGAGCCAGATTCATGTATGTGGTCCTCAATTTTCTTGTAACCATTCATGAATCTCTGGCATTTTCATTCATCCTGCATGTGTAATGAATGGACAAGGGCCTTCGCTGCTATTTTAGGACAAGTAACACGCAGATCATTTGTTTTGTCAATTAAATCCTTGTGATTCAAAAACTACAATCGACTCCTCGAGATTTGACAAACATGACATCATTGGCCCACGGACACACTCGAAAATGAAGGATAATGTGGTTTTTCATGAGACAAAATACCAAGAATACTATAATAATGACCTAGGCGAGACTTATAAACATAGATCAATCATTTAAATTTAAAACCCATGAAATTATAGACATCCTAAATTCAATAAAAAAAAGCTAAATTATCAACTTAGTGTTAAATAATAAAATCAAAAAAGAAATATTTAATCTAAAAAATTTACCAAAGCAAAGAAAAATTAGAAATAAAAGAATGAATAACAAATCTTAAAGAAAAAAATATGAAGGGCGAAATTAAAAAAAAAACTTAAATTCAAAAACCATCTCAAATTAATAAAAAGTATTTATGAAAAAAATAAGGACTAAACCTAACCATCTAAAGAATTTATTGAGGATGAAATTGAAAAAAAATTAATTAAAATAAAATAAATACAAATAAGAAAAGATGGGGCAAATCCAAAATTGAAGGGCTAATTCACAAATTTGGCCACACTTGCATCTGATAAATAAATTTCATGTCTATGTATATGTCAGGGGACTCCTGTCCACCCTCTGCAAAAGGTCTGGGAGGGGATGAAAGAGACGGCACCTATGCTTCCAGACAGTCTGCTGGGCCTTTCATCACACGTTCATCACGACGTTCTTGTTCGTATTAGAGCGTCATTAATGGACCGATTTCTCTTTTATTTTATTTTACTTTAACAATTCTGCGAATTAAATAATCTACTTTAAAAACTATGCAACTATCTTTTTTACAAAAAATATAAATGTGCATGCCTAGCTAGCTATTAATATTGGTCTGACTATGCTCTTTTAATACACCTCCAAATTATATAGTAGATGGCCTAGTAATAAAGACTTGGGATCAATAGATTTGCTTTCCTATAATCTCAATTCGAATCCTGTAGTTGGTGATATGATGACAACTAGAGGTTTACATGATTGTAAACTTCAAGGCCCGTGGGATTAGTTGAGGTACGCACAAGCTGGCCCGGTCACCTATATTAATAAAAAAAAAGCTAAAAAAATTAAAATATTTATATTCAGGTAATCTTCCCTAAATTTTATTCTCAAAATTGATACATAGACATGAAAGATACAACATTTTCTTAATAGATATATGAATACTCGTCTATTTATACATCCATCTTTCATAACAAGCAAAAGCTACTCCAGTGACTGCTATGATTCTTCTTTAATGTATTTTTTAAATCTAATAATTAAATTTTCTTAATATCAAAATAGCCTTTAATCTAATTAAAAATGCTATCAAGAAAGTAAAACAACGCTGGAGTTTGGAGATAGAACAAAGAAAGAAACTATAACTCTTCAAAAAGACTATTAATTTACAACTCCTAATCTTGAAAATACATGAATTAATTGTGTTTTTAATTTCATTACACAGAAAAAAAAAAAAAAAGAGTGATGAATCACAAAGAAATAGACAAATCTCCAATCCCCAGGAAAATTTGGATTCTCTCTTGAAATTAAAGTTGAAAATAATATTTAAAAAATACCCACATGTTAACACAAACACAATTTTTATTTTGTCTCCATGGCACATCTCTTTCTTTCCTCCAAAAAATTCGTAATCTTTCCTTTTATTTTTTTTTGGTTTCTACCCTAATTTTTTGAAAAAAATTTAATTTCTTTTTATTTTAAATTAATTTAGTTTTAATGTTTTTAAAATTATTTTGATGTAAGAATATTAAAAATAATTTTTTTTAAAAAAAATATTATTTTAATATATTAAAAAAAAAACTATTAACATCGCTATCACAATATCAACATCCACTGAAAAGATATTTTTCATTAAAGTAGGTCAGACTGGTTCTTTCCATCAGCTATCCACTGTTAGCTTCTTAGAGTAGTGTACGGTTAATATTCTTAGAGTTGTGTCCAATTTTGGTTAAAACTTGTTCACATCTGGGATTTGACTAATGTTTCGAAATAAAAATAACAAATACCAAAAAATTATCAAGAAGGTAATAACAACGCTGGAGTTTGGAGATCATAGAACAAAGAAAGACTATTATTTTACAACTCCTAATCTTGAAGATACATAAATTAATTGTGTTTTTAATTTCATTACACAGAAATTAAAAAACAAATGATGAATTACAAAGAAGATCCAAAAGAAATAGAAAAATCCCCATTCCCCAATAAAATTTTGGACTTTCTCTTGAAATTAAAGTTGAAAATAATATTTTAAAAATACCCACATGTTATCATAAATATTATTTTTATTTTGTCTTCATCGTACATCTCTTTCTTTCCTCCCAGAAATTTCCTAATCTTTTCTTTTATTTTTTTGGTTTTTACCCGAATCTTTTATATACATTTATTTTACATGGCAGTGGATGGTGATTGTTTTTTAAACTAAATGCAAAGTAATTAAGATTATTAATTGAATTTATTTTCACATATATTTTAAATAATATAACTAAATTCAATTATGAATTAATTAGTATTTTATTTTAAATATAAAATTATAATAAATTATTAATTAAATTCAATTTAGCATGGAATGTTTTTTATTTGCAATATTGTGAACTAACAGTAGTTTTTTTTCCAAAATCTTTTAGAGAGGATACTGTCTGTATGGAAGATACATATCCCTCCTGCGGCTTTACGGCTTGTTTTGGACGATATTCTATCCCCTCTTTACTCTACTTAATGAAGTATTTGAATTCTTAAAAGAAAATAATACAAAAGAAAAACAAAAACTTATGTTCAACTTGTAGAAAATTAAAACAGTTTATATTGTGAAGCAAAACTCTGTTCTATAGTGACAGCATATAACAGATAAATCCACACCCCCACCCCCACCCCCACCCACCCCCCGGAAAAGGATGAAGGAGAAGATTCTTGACCACATGACAGAGAGATCCCTTGAGATGGGATTCTTGCATTCATACAGTAGCTCGTCCGAGGAAAACTGTTGTGATAGGACATGGGAGAGAGAACAACAAAGAAAAGCATCATAGAGGAGGGAAAAAGAGGAGCTTTCACACTTGCATTATTCAAGGAACGCAGACGTAAGGTGAACACATACGGAACAGTCGTAAAGGCATGAGAAATCGTCCTTAAAATCTCCACTGTTCGACGACAGTGTCCCCATTTTCTTCGGGAGATTGACGATAGCAAACTTTATAGCCACAAAACGACTATTGTCGTATTCGAATATTGATGCTGACAATATCGCAAATCACATGAAAGTTGTAGGGCTTATAATTCATGAAAGATGTTAGGGCTTATTCATGAAAGTTGTAGAGCTTATAATTCATGTTCTCAGGAACGTAGCGTGATGGTAAAAGATTTGAGATCTGCACAGCAGGTCTCGAGTTCGAGTTAGGGTGTGCACCTCTTGTAAGAGCCTGGGACAGCCGGGATTTTACTCCCTCACCTGGACCCACAAAGTGCGCTTTCCAGAAAGGTGAGGTATCCTCGAATCCAAAAAAAAAAATTATTCTTGAAAGATGAAGGGCATCACACATGATTCACAAACTTTGCTGGACAGTACTATAACGAGAAATTATGACTAAATTTCCTAGCAACTTAGAGGGTTTAGCAGCTGTGTCTTTTATCCTCTTCAAATCTATGCCATTTTCTTAAATGTTTTTGGCCATTTTAATGGGATCATCAGGCTATGATGAGAGATAGCCCGTATCAAGCACTCGTATATATTATGGAGATGATCAGAAAGTGGCGACAAAGATAGAAACAAGTTCTTGCTTAATCAAAGGATCAGGATATTCTCAAGCAACCAATGCTCGCCATCTCTGGGCATGTTTTGATCATCTCATGTTTAAATGTATGATTTCGATAAATGAAAACAACAAACATGCAATCAATTATTTATTATCGCCTAAAAATCCAATTAAAAGAATTAATAATAATTAATGGAAAGAAGGCGATATAATTCTGATATATATATTTTTTTTTTAATACATGTTGAAGAATCATGAACAGCTTCTAAGTGAGATATGATCAATAAAAAATTAATATAAATTATTAACTATAAAATCCTTGATATATATAATCAATGTTGATATCATTTTAAAGAGAGAAAAAAAAAACCAGTGATATATATCAACTCTAGAGTTTCAGTGTTGGTGTCGTTACAATTTTTAAAAACTATGCATCTTAGATTGATTAAATATTAATTATCAAACCTCCATTATTGTAAAAAAAAAAAAATCATTATTTTTCTATAAAATTTCATGAATAATAATTATTTTTGTAAAATAACAACTATTTCTTATACTAATTTTGAATAAATAAATAAAATCATTGAAAAAAATGAAAAATAATATTTATTTTTTTGAGGTTGTTTGAAAAATATAAAATAATCTTTTATTATTTAAGGAATGTTGATATTTAGCAAATATAAAAAAACGATAAAAAAAAAAAAA
>Ga0325402_1005246_pt1 | contig 12110 bp, 9 predicted proteins | sample PopdelMetagenome_22_FD_207212 | JGI IMG/M metagenome (GOLD analysis project Ga0325402, IMG submission 207212) | Populus deltoides microbial communities from Bellville, Georgia, United States - Xylem-PdKOR-R3 | ecosystem: Host-associated > Plants > Phyllosphere > Stem > Wood/Secondary xylem...
AGTATACCCTTGTATTTTGTAAACATGAAAATGTTGGTATAACTTAATTTGTATAATAAATGTTTAAACTTGATTGAATGAATTTAACCCTGTAGTTCATATAACCATATTTCATGTCTATGTATTTCCTTGGAGTAGCGTGGAATCCCTACTCCAAGCTGGCGATGTCCGTTGGGGTGTATCACCGACTTGACCAAAGTACCGGCTCAAAACCTTTTGGTTCTACCATTGTATCGCGCCCAAGATTTTAGAGGAGTTTCTGTAGGTTGTTTTCCTTGGAGTAGCATGGAATCCGTACTCCACGCCGACGAAGACCGTTCGGGTCGTTCCACCGACGCGATCAAAGTATCGGCTGAAAAGGTCCATAACTTTTGATCCGACCGTTGGATAGCGCTCAAAGTTTTAGAGGAGTTTCCGTGGGCTGTTTTCCTTGTAGTAGCATGGAATTGCTACTGCACGCCGACGACGTCCGTTGGGGCGTACCACCGACCCGACCACAGTACCGGTTCAAAAGGTGTATAACTTTTGATCCTACCGTTGTATCACGCCTAAATTCTTAAAGGAGTTTTCATAGGCTGTTTTCCTTATAGTAGCATGGAAATGCTACTGCACGCCGACGACGTCCGTTGGGGCGTTCCACCGACGCGACCAAAGTACCGACTCAAAAGATCTATAATTTTGATCCGACCGTTGGACCGCCTCCAAATTTTTAAAGGAGTTTCCATAGGCTGTTTTCCTTGAAGCAGCGTGGAAATTCCTACTCCACGCCCACGATGTCCGTTCGGGCCGTACCACCGACGCGACCGTAGTACTGGCTGAAAAGGTCCATAACTTTTGATCCGACCGTTGGATCGCACTCAAATATTTAGAGGAGTTTCCGTAGGCTGTTCTCCTTGGAGTAGCATGGAATTGCTACTGCACGCTTACGACGTCCGTTGGGGTGCTCCACCGACAAGACTAGAGTACCGGCTCAAAAGGTCTATAACTTTTGATTCCACCGTTGGATCGCACCCAAATTTTTTATAGAGTTTCCATAAGATGCTTTCCTTGGAGTAACCTGGAATCTGTACTCCACGCCGAAAAAGTCCGTTCAAGTCGTACCACCGACGCGACCACAGTACCTCTTTAAAAGGTCCATAACATTTGATCCGATCGTTGGATCACGCTCAAATTTTTAGTGGAGTTTCTGTAGGGTGTTTTCCTTTGAGTAGTATGGAATCGCTACTGCACGCTGACGATATCCATTGGGGTGCTCCACTAACACGACCAGAGTACCAGCTCAAAAGGTCTATAACTTTTGTTTCGACCGTTGGATCGCGCCCAAATTTTTAAAGGAGTTTCTGTAGGCTACTTTCCTTGGAGTAGTATGGAATCCCTACTCCACGCCGACGAAGTCTGTTCGGGTCGTACCACCGACGCGACCACTGTACCTCCTGAAAAGGTCCATAACATTTGATCCGACTGTTGGATCGCGCTCAAATTTTTAGAGGAGTTTCCGTAGGCTGTTTTCCTTTTAGTAGCATAGAATCGCTACTGCACACCGACAATGTCCGTTGGGGCGTTCCACCGACACGACCAGAGTACCGGCTCAAAAGGTCTATAACTTTTGACCCGACCGTTCGATTGAGCCCAAATTTTTAAAGGAGTTTTCGTAAGCTGTTTTCCTTGGAGTAGCCTGGAATCTGTACTCCACGCTGACGAAGTCCGTTCGGGTCGTACCACCGACGCGACCACAGTACCTGCTGAAAAGGTCCATAAGATTTGATCCGATTGTCGGATCGCGCTCAAATTTTTAGAGGAGTTTTCGTAGGGTGTTTTCCTTTGAGTAGCATGGAATCGCTACTGCATGCCAACGACGTCCTTGGGGTGTCCCACAGACGCGACCAAAGTACTGGCTCAAAATGTCTATCACTTTTCATCCGACCATTGGATCGCGCTTAAATTTTTAGAGGAGTTTTTGTTGGCTGTTTTCCTTGGATACCATGCTACTCCACGTCGACGACATGCATTTGGGCGTGCCAACGACTCGACTAGAGTACCAGCTCAAAAGGTCTATAACTTTTGATCCTACTGTTGGATCGCGCCCAAATTTTTAGAGGAGTTTCCATAGGCTGTTTTTCTTGGAGTTGTGTGGAATACCTACTCCACGTCGACGAAGTCCGTTCGGGTCATACCACCAATGGGACCAAAGTACCAGTTGAAATGGCCCATAACTTTTGATCCGATTGTTGGATTGTGCTCAAATTTTCAAAGGCGTTTTCGTAAGTTGTTTTCCTTTGAGTAGTATGGAATCGGTACTGCATTCCAAAAATGTTCGTTGGGGCGTTCCACCGACACAACCAGAGTACTGGCTCAAAAGGTCTATAACTTTTGATCCGACCGTTTGATCGCGCCTAAATTTTTAGAGGAGTTTCCATAGGCTGTTTTCCTTGGAGTAGCATGCAATCGCTACTACAAACTGACAACGTCCTTTAGGACGTACCGCCAATACGACCACAGTACTGGCTCAAAAGGTCTGTAACTTTTGATCCGACCGTTGGATCGCACTCAAATGTTTAGAGGAGTTTCCGTAGGCTGGTTTCCTTAGAGTAGCATGGATTCGCTACTGCACACCGACGATGTCCGTTGGGGCGTACCACCGACACTACCACTGTACCGGCTAAAAAGGTATATAACTTTTGATCCAACCTGATGCGAACCCTAGCGGAATTTAATGGTATTCGCAACCCCAAGATCAATCTAACCCATGTTTATTGAGATTTGAATGAGCTTATCACAATGGAAGACTTGCTCTAAGGTAACAAGACTATAAACCAACTCAATCACAATGCCTACACCTGGAGAGCAAAAGAAGTATAAATTCACAACAAAGTTCAATCAAGAACCAAGATTGAGCAACCAAAAGTCGGCTATAATGCTGAAATATTATCAAAAGTCTGCCCTAAAAATATTCCTAAAGAGTACATAAACTCTAAGCCAAAACTTTAGTTTTCCTAATGGATCTCACATAAACCCAATTTAAATAATAATCAACCCAAGCTAAAACTAGCCCAAACTAATTAAAATAAATATAATAAACAAGTCTAAAACCCAAACAAGTTGTCTCCTCTCAAAATAAATAAAGTTTGATAGCCCAACTAATTAAATAAGACAAGTTCGTTGTTTCCGTATTCTGTCTGGCAGCAGTAAGGCCCAACTTAAAATGGATGGTTCTCTCTCATCTTAATGAATTAGAAGGTGTGCCATATACCGTTGTAAAGGTATGGAAGTCTAGTTTCCAGCCCAACTAGAATCACATCAAAATTCGATCTATAGCTCCAGTTATGACCAAAAGAGTAACACAAGGTCAAACTGTCCCAATCTAGTCTTCTTCTCCCAATCCTTGTGTAATGGTCTTGGTTCTACCAACAAGCCCCTCTTGAATATGACTCAGATTAATCAAGGCCTCTTTATTATTACAAATCCTCTTGAAGTCCACCTTAGCCTATGTATCTTTAAGAAGTCCATTGAAAGCTTCTTTGAACTTCTTAACCCTAAGCCTAGTAACTGGACCAACTGGAACCTCCAATGGATCCTTTGATGGTTGGATCGCATCACTACCGTTGTATCATGCCCAAATTTTTGGAGTTGTTTTCGTTGGTTGTTTTCCTTGGAGTAGCATGGACTCCCTACTCCATGTCGACGAAGTCCGTTCGGGTCAAAGCACCGACACGACCACAGTACCTACTGAAAAGATCCATAACTTTTGAACCGACCGTCGGATCGCACTTAAATTTTTAGAGGAGTTTCCATATGGTGTTTTCCTTTGAGTAGCATGGAATCGCTACTTCACACTGACGATGTCCGTTGGGGCGTTCCACCGAAATGACCAGAGTACCGGCTCAAAAAGTCTATAACTTTTGATCCGACCGTTGGATCGTGCCCAAATTTTTAAAGGAGTTTCTGTAGGCTGTTTTCCTTGGAGTTGCCTGGAATTAGTACTCCACGCCGATGAAATTCGTTCGGATCATACCACCAATGCGACCACAGTACCTGCTGAAAAGGTCCATAACATTTGATCCGACCGTTGGATCGCGCTAAAATTTTTAGAGGAGTTTCCGTAGGCTATTTTCCTTTGAGTAGCATGGAATCACTACTACATACTGACGACGTCCTTGGGGCGTCCCACCGACGCGACTAGAGAACCGAATCAAAATGTCTATAACTTTTGATCCGACCGTTGGATCGCACCAAAATTTTAGAGGAGTTTCCGTAGGATGTTTTCCTTGTAGAGTGTGGAATCCCTACTCCACGCCGACGATGTCCGTTCGGGTCATACCACCGACGCGACCACAGTACCTGCTGAAATGGTCCATAACTTTTGATCCGACCGTTGGATCGCACTCAAAGTTTTAGACGAGTTTCTGTAGGTTGTTTTCCTTGGAGTAGCATGGAATCGCTACTGCACGCCGACGATGTCTGTTTGGGCATGCCAACAACTCGACTAGAGTACCGGCTCAAAAGGTCAATAACTTGTGATCCTACCCATCACCCTCTAATTTTTAGGGTAGTTTCCATAGGCTGTTTTTCTTGGAGTTGTGTGGAATCCCTACTCGTTCGGGTTGTACCACCGACGAGACCAAAGTACTGGCTGAAATGGCCTATAACTTTTGATCTGATCGTTGGATTGTGCTTAAATGTTCAGAGGAGTTTTCGTAGGGTATTTTCCTTTGAGTAGCATGGAATCATTACTGCATGCCGACGATGTCCGTTGGGGCATTCCACCGACACGTCCAGAGTACCGGCTCAAAAGGTCTATAACTTTTGATTCGACCGTTGGATCGTGCCCAAATTTTTAAAGGAGTTTCCGTAGGCTACTTTCCTTGGAGTAACATGGAATCCCTACTCCACGCCGACGAAGTCCGTTTGGGTAGTACCACCGACGCGACCACAGTACCTCCTGATAAGGTCCATAACATTTGATCCGACCATTGGATCGTGCTCAAATTTTTAGAGGAGTTTCCGCAGGCTGTTTTCCTTTGAGTAGCATAGAATCGCTATTGCACACCGACAACGTCCTTGGGGCGTCCTACCGACGCGACCAGAGTACTGGCTCTAAATGTCTATAACTTTTGATCTGGTCGTTGGATCGTGCGGGTTTTTAGAGGTGTTTTCGTAGGCTGTTTTCCATGGAGAAGTGTGGAGTCCCTAATCCATGCCGACGATGTCCGTTCGGGTCGTACTACTAACGCGACCACAGTACCTGCTGAAAAGATTCATAACTTTTGATCCAACTGTTGGATCGCGCTCAAATTTTTAGAGGAGTTTCTGTAGGCTGTTTTCCTTGGAGTAGCATGGAATCGCTACTGCACACCGACGACGTCCGTATGAGCGTGCCAATGACACGACTAGAGTTCCGGCTCAAAAGATTTATAACTTTTGATCCTATCGTTGGATTGCGCTCAAATTGTTAGAGGAGTTTCTGTAGGTTGTTTTTCTTGGAGTAGCATGGAATCGCTACTGCACGCTGACGTCGTCCGTTTGAGCGTGCCAACGACACGACTAGAGTTCCGGCTCAAAAGATTTATAACTTTTGATCCTACCGTTGGATTGCGCCTAAATTTTTAGAGGAGTTTCTATAGGTTGTTTTCCTTAGAGTAGCATGGAATCGCTACTGCACACCGACGACGTCCGTTGGGGCGTACCACCGACATGACCACTGTACCGGCTAAAAAGGTCTGTAACTTTTGATCCTACTGTTGTATCACGCCCAAACTTTTAGAGTTGGTTCTGTTGGCTGTTTTCCTTGGAGTAGCCTGGAATCCCAATTCCATGTCGACGAAGTCCATTCGGGTCGAACCACCGACGCGACTACAGTACTTGCTCTAATTTATAACTTTTGATCCGACCGTTGGATTGCACTCTAATTTTAGAGGAGTTTCCGTAGGGTGTTTTCCTTTGAGTAGCATGGAATCGCTATTGCACACTAACGACGTCCGTTGGGGCGTTCCACCGACTTGACCAGAGTACCGGCTCAAAAGGTCTATAACTTTTGATCCTACCATTGTATCACGCCTAAATTTTTGGAGTTGTTTCTGTTGGTTGTTTTCCTTGGAGTAGCATGGAATCCCTACTCCACGCCGACGAAGTCCGTTCGGGTTAAACCACCGACGCAACCACAGTACAGGCTCAAAAGGTTTATAACTTTTGACCTATCGTTGTATCGCGCCCAAAACTTTAGAGGAGTTTTCGTAGGCTGTTTTCCTTGGAGTAGCATGGAATCGCTACTCCACGCCGACGATGTCTGTTCGGGTCGTAACACTGACCAGAGTACCGGCTGAAAAGGTCCATAACTTTTGATCCGACCGTTGGATCGCGCCTAAATTTTTAGAGGAGCTTCTGTAGGCTGTTTCCTTGGAGTAGCTTTGAATCACTACTCCACGCCGACGACTTCCGTTTGGGGGTACGACCGACACGACTAGAGTTCCGTCTCAAAAGTTCTATAACTTTTGATCCTACCGTTGAATCGCGCCTAAATTTTTAGAGGAGTTTCCGTAGGTTGTTTTCCTTGGAGTAGCATGGAATCGCTACTGCACACCAACGACGTCCGTTGCGGCGTACCACCGACACAACCATTGTACCAGCTAAAAAGGTCAATAACTTTTGATCCTACCATTGGATCACGCTCTAATTTTTAGGGTAGTTTCCATAGGCTGTTTTTCTTGGAGTTGTGTGGAATCTCTACTGCACGCTGACAAAGTTCGTTTGGGTCGTACCACTGACGAGACCAAAGTACCGGCTGAAATGGCCCATAACTTTTGATCCGATCGTTAAATCACACTCAAATTTTCAGAGGAGTTTCTGTAGGGTGTTTTCTTTTGAGTAGCATGGAATCACTACTGCATGCCGACGATGTCCGTTGGGGCGCTCCACCGACACGACCAGAGTACCGCCTCAAAAGGTCTATAACTTTTGATTCGACCGTTGGATCGCGCCCAAATTTTTAAAGGAGTTTCTGTAGGCTGCTTTCCTTGGAGTAGCATGGAATCCCTACTCCACGCCGACAAAGTCCGTTCGGGTCGTACCACCGACGCGACCACGGTACCTACTGAAATGGTCTATAACTTTTGATCCGATCGTTGGATCGCGCTCAAATTTTTAGAGAAGTTTGTGTAGGATGTTTTCCTCGGAGTAGCATGGAATCGGTACTGCGCGCCGACGATGTCTGTTTGGGCGTGCCAACGACACGACTAGCGTTGCTGTCGATCAAGAAATTGACAGCGAAAACTGAGTCATCAATTCTATCTATATATATTTTTTTTCTTTTTTCTTTTGGGTGTTTACATTCTCCCCCCCCCCCTAATTTGAATTTATCCTTGAAATTTAAGAGGTTTCATACTCCATACCTGGTAGTTCAAATAAATTGGGGTACTTTTTCCTCATCTCAGCCTCCATTTTCCAAGTTTCCTCTTTTATTTGAGCATTTCGCCATAAGATTCTGACGATGGGGATCTTTTTGTTCCGTAGCTCCTTCACTTCCTGATCTAGTATCCTTATGGGGCTCAATTCCAGTGTTAAGTCTTCCTTGACTTCTACTGGAACCTGGGGTAAAACTCAGGCGGGGTCCACGTCAGCCTTCCTTAACAAGGAGACATGGAACACATCATGGACCTTGGCTAACTGTGGGGGCAAGTCCACTTTGTAGGCTACTGGTCCTACTCGTTGTAAGATTTTGAAGGGTCCCATGAAGCGGGGAGTTAAGTTCCCTTTCAATCCAAACCGTAACATGTTCTTCCATGGGGCTACCTTCAGGAACACCTGGTCCCCCATACTGAACTCAAGAGGTCTTCTCCTCACATCAGCATACTTTTTCTGTCTATCTTGTGCGGCTTTGATGCGATCCCTAATAGTTCTCACTTTCTCCGTGGTGACTTGGACCAACTCCGCGCCATATAACTTCCGGTCCCCAATTTCCTCCCAACATAAAGGAGTATGCACCTCCTACCATACAAGGCTTCATATGGGGCCATCCCTATTGTGGCTTGGTGATTATTGTTATACGTGAACTCCACCAATGCCATGTGTTCCTCCCAGTTTCCTCCAAATTCTAGCACACAGGCCTGTAACAGGTCTTCCAAGACTTGGATGACTCTTTCTGATTGGCCATCCGTTTGAGGGTGAAACGCAGAGCTCATGTTCAATCTTGTCCCCAAGGCATGTTGTATGCTTGGCCAAAGTCGAGAGGTGAACCTGGGATCTCGATCCGATACAATGGACATCGGAATCCCATGAAGTCGTACCACCTTATTTATGTAGATCTTGGCAAGCTTGTCCACCGAGTTGGTCATCTTTATAGGCAAGAATAGTGTGAATTTTGTCAACCAATCTACGATGACCCATATCCCGTCATTTCCTTTCCTCCCTTTGGGATATCCCGACACGGAATCCATGGAGATCATCTCCCACTTCCATTCTGGAATTTGTAATGGTTGTAATGGTCCCGCAGGCCTTTGGTGTTCAACCTTGACTTGTTGACATATCCCACACTTGGACACATACTCAACTATTTCCCTTTTCATATTAGGCCACCAATAGAGGTGTTTCAAGTCTCGATACATCTTAGTGCTGCCATGATGTATGGAGAACTTGGACTCATATGCTTCTTGTAGAACCATTCGTTTGACTGTTTTGTCATTAGGCACGTACAACCGCTGTTCCATCATCAAGGATCCATCATCCGTCCGCTACCCGGAATTTCATTTCTACCCCGGCCTCCACATTCTTCCTAATCTTGGACCCCTCCTTGTCATGGAATTGGGCATGTAGTATCTGTTCCCGATACGTTGGTTGCACTAATAGTTGGGCTACTAACCCACCTCCTGCATTAATGTCCAAATCTGCACCCATCTCTTTCCCACTGTTAACCTTCCCAGGGTGGCTTTATTTTTGCGACTGAGGGCATCTACCACCATGTTTGCTTTCCCCGGGTGGTATTCTAAGGTGCAGTCATAATCCTTAATGAGCTCTATCCACCTTCTTTGTCGCATGTTCAACTCCCTTTGCGACATCAGATACTTCAGGCTCTTATGATTAGTAAAAATTTGGGTTCGAGACCCATACAAATAGTGTCTCCATATCCTCAAGGCAAATAGTACAGCAACCAACTGCAGGTCATGCACCAGGTAGTTCACCTCATGAGTCTTTAACTGCCTTGATGCATAGACGATCACCTTCTCGTGTTGCATCAGAACACACCCCAATCCCTTCCCCGAGGCATCACTATATAACACTAAACCTTCGATAAACCTCCGATAGTATCCTGCAAGTCCTAAGAAGCTACATATTTCGGTGACCGAAGTTGGTCTTTCCCATTTCAAGACTGTTTCGACTTTTTGGGGGTCTAAAAAAACACCTTCGGCTGAAATGACATGTCCTAGAAACATCACTCTCTTCAACTAGAATTCACATTTACTCAGTTTTGCATATAACTGGTGATCTCTCAAGGTTTGTAAGGTTTGCCTCAAGTGTCGAATGCTCCTCGAAAGAATTCGAGTACAACAGTATATCATCAATTAATACCACCACAAACTTATCAAGGTATGGTTGGAAAACCCGATACATCAAGTCCATGAAGAGGGTTGGGGCGTTCGTCAACCCGAACGGTAGCACTAAAAATTCATGGTGTCCGTAACGAGTTCTAAATGCGGTCTTTGCTACATCCGCTTCTTTAATCTTCATCTAATAGTACCCTGATCTTAGATCTATCTTCAAAAATGCCCTCGCTCCCTTTAATTGATCAAACAAATCATCTATCCGAGGTAACGAATACTTGTTTTTCATTGTTATTTTGTTCAACTGTTGATAGTCAATACAAGGTCTATGGGTTCCATCTTTCTTTCTTACAAATAGGACCGGTGCTCCCCAAGGAGAATTACTAGGCCGTATGAACCCTTTGTCTAACAATTCCTGTAGTTGAGTCTTTAACTCATTCAGTTCTACCGGAGCCATCCGGTATGATTGTTGGGCTATGGGTGGGACTCCAGGAAAAGTGTCTATGGACACCTTTACCTCTCGATCCAGGGGTAGTCCTGGTAGTTCTTCAGGAAACACATCTGGGAATTCCTTCACCACAGGAATATCCTTCAGTCGTGGACATTCATCATCAGAGTTTAAGATGTATGCGAGGTATCCCATACATCCCTTTCTTAAAAGTTTTTGGGCTGTTACCACCGATATTAAGGCAATCGGTTTGAGAATTCTCTCTCCTTCAAAAATCATTCTCTCGCCCTTAGGGGTTTGGAAAGTAACAGTTTTAGCATAACAATCTATTAGAGCCTTGTGTTTACTCAACCAATTCATGCCTAGGATTATGTCAAAATCATGCAGCTCTAAGGGAATCAAGTCTACTTCTGTTTCATACCCAGATAGACTAACCCCCACATCCACATACACAATATTTGTTTCAACCATGTTTCCCATTGGAGTTCCAATTACGAATCCCTTCTCTACTATTTCTACTCCCTTTCTCAGTTTAGTGACAATTCTCTTAGCAATGAATGAGTAGGTGACACCCGGATCAAACAACACATGCGCATTAAAATCATTCAATAGTAGTATACCTGCCACCACATCCGATGCAGCCCTGACCTCCTCCTGTGTCAGGTGGAAGACCCTCCCCGAGGTCCGATAATTTTGTGCCCTCGGTCTCCCTCGACTGGAGTTTGCTCCTGATTGAGAAGATCTCACTGGCCTATTCACGGTGACTGACTGTTGGTGGCTCTGACTGGGTTGCCTATAGCTCTGTACCTGTCCAGTGTTCCTTTTAGGGCAGCCCCTCTTGTAATGACCTCTTCCACCACAGTAATGACATCCTTGACTCAAATACTGGCAGTTCCTCCACCTATGACCTTCTCCTCTACACACAAAGCATCGCTCGGGGAAACTGAGCAGTCCCCCGGGTGTTTTTGTCCATATTTTATACAAAAAGGATAGTCAACACCCTTGCGGTCACCGGTCCCAGTTGAAGAGTTTTCCCTCGAGTGCAACTGTCCAACCATCACTCTCCCATTTGACTGTTGGTGGGGTGGTAACATCAAACTCCTCTTTTTCCTGTACTGCTCAAACACTCCACTTTTCCCTTTCTTCGGGAGAGGTGGTCTGCCACTAAAATAGTCCCCATCTCTCTTTTTGCCTATTCCCTGATGTCCCCCCTGGCTTTATCCAATACAAGCCTTCAGAGCTTGGGCAGCCTCAATCAACTCTCTCACCGATTTAAACCGCAAGGCGATCAATCCTTGTCTCAAATCCTGTCGCAAACCATCTCTCAACTTCTCAATTATATGTTCCTCTATCGGAACATAGTGTGGGGCGAACAATGAGAGATCATGGAACCTCCTTTCGTACTCCAATACCGACACATCACCCTGTCTTAATGCCAAGAACTCTTGTTCTTTCACCTTGGGATGGTACCTAGAATAAAACTGATTCTCAAACTCTGTCTTGAAATCACTCCAAGTTAGTGTCTCGGTTACACGCCTCAGCTGAACTGTTTCCCACCATGTCATGGCCCTATCAAACAGTAACTAGGTTGCACAATTTACCCTCAAACTGATGTGCATCATGGGAATTATAATCCATCTTGTAAAGCTAAAACTAATATGCAAGAGGATTCAGATGGTCCAATGACAAGAGCGAGAGCGAAACAACTACAAAGGGCCTTGACGAGTCAAATTGGAATGATTGAAGCTGTGTCGGAGTTAAAAATTAGCAATCAATTTGAAATTGGTTCAAGGATGTTTATTTGCCTACAATTGGAACTTGGAGATGGGAAAAGCCCTTAATGGTTCTTTTGATGCTGGGCTACTTGAATTTGGGTTGATATGCAAATAAGTGAAGGAATTGATGCTGTTTATGGTCAGAACAGCAAATGAATTTGAACCTGAATTTGAAGTCATCCATTGCATGTGAAAACAAGACTAATCTAGGTGGATTTCAAGTTCAGAACATGTTCTTTCTAGATTGTCCAACCATGATTGCATTGGACTTTTGTGTAAGAAGATATGGTTGTTTTAAATTTGGTCTGTTTATGTTAGAAAGGTCAAAAAACATGTGCTAGTTAATTTGTCTAGGTT
>Ga0325402_1005247_pt1 | contig 12109 bp, 11 predicted proteins | sample PopdelMetagenome_22_FD_207212 | JGI IMG/M metagenome (GOLD analysis project Ga0325402, IMG submission 207212) | Populus deltoides microbial communities from Bellville, Georgia, United States - Xylem-PdKOR-R3 | ecosystem: Host-associated > Plants > Phyllosphere > Stem > Wood/Secondary xylem...
CAAATGATCAGGATGCGTAGAAATTAAATGGCAAGATGGACACAAGTCTCCTGGAACTAGACACAGAGGTCATGAAGATCTCTAACCATATCCTGTCTCCCACTGCAGGTAGTTTTGAGAGGAGAAATTTCTCGCGAAGTGGCCATCATATTCAACGTTATTGTTGAATTCTAATATTTTGGTAGACTTTCCGGAAAAAAAATTGGGGTAGAGGCATGCATTGTGGATCGCTCGAGACTTGTACCATTTGCTAGGATACGTATAAACCTTCAAAAAACGAAGGCTACTTCACCTGCATTGCGGTGTATTAATTTTCATTGACACTTGCGGCAAGATGCATGGTAAGCTGTGTTGATGGACAGAGCATCGATCAGAAGTGAGGGAGCTACAACTTCCCAAAAGAACAACAATCCTATCCGCTGCTTAGTATTTCCAATTTCATAACATTGTATGGCAAGGTCAAGACCAAGTCGTAGAAAGATACGTAAATGTCATACATTAGAACAAGTTACTCATGCTGGTTTGCAGGGGATTGGTAAGAAATATCTACTTGTATAGTGATTAGTTGATGGATAAGTGCATGTATTAATTATTTAAATATTGGTTAGTAGTGAGTGGGTGAATGTGTTTGATATCTCATTTAAGAATGTCATGGATCTATTTCTACCGATCAATTAATTCTTCTGAAAATGGTTTTACAATATTTTTTTTTTTAAAGAAGAGTAATTAGTCCTTGTAGTTTAGTAAAGTTAAATATAATTAATCCTTGTAGTGTTAGAAACTATGTATTTAGCCCATATAATTTTAGATTTGTGTATAATTTAATTCTTTTATTAATTCCATGCTCGTTTTCAATTTCTTTTCTTGATAAATAAAATAAGAAAGATAATTATATGAGATGAGAAGATTTGACTATGAAAAAAGTATTTTGAAATAAAAAAACTGCTAAATTGAGGATGATTAACATCAATTAAGACACTATTTAATTATTTTTGTTTTTTTATATATACTGACTAGTTTTATAAACTGACAGAGAATAATTTATGGATTGACCATACAATTTATGGAACACTATTTATGAAAGGAACAACCAAGAAAAAAGAAATGAATTAAATCTTGTAAGAATGTGAACTTTGCCAAGCAACATACAACAAGAAGATTTGTTGTCAAGAGATATTTAATTCACTTGCCTTTATCTCATCAAATTCGCTATAACGATCATGCATCACGCCAGCTGGGAGACTTCAAAGTGCCTGAAGTAGCAGTAAATGTAAAACCTGCCAATCTTAGAGAATTTAATTATACCCAATTTTGACAGGAAATATTTATGTGGCGACTTAATTTGATCGAGCTTGAGCAAGACGAGGGTCTTAATTAACCACTCGGTATCCTCCCCTCCAGATTTCTTCAAGTTCCCTAGCAAAGACCTTCTGTCTATTAACAACAATTGTGATGTGATCTTCATTGTCGACCACCGTCACTTGAGCCCGAGGGACTTTTTGCTGAACATTGTAGCTACATTCAACTGGGATAAGCTCATCATTTTTGCCATGGAAGATATTGACATCACATTTGAGGTGGTCACGGACTGAATCCAAGTACCCATCAAGCTTGCTGCCGGTGCCACATATAATGTTGTGTAGGGTATGCCATGCAGCGTTGTGGGTGTGGCAAAAGAACCCCTCAATCAAGAACGTCTTCATCCTACACAATTTTTTTGTCAAAGTTTTGCATTTATGTCAATAGGGGATCGGAGATCATTTTGCATGGAGTAAATTAAAGCAGAGCATATGAAGAAAAATATATGAGAAAAACAGGATTATCTCTGCACCAAACACCTGTCCCCATCACTCGGCACATGTTTTCACCTTCCAGAGTAACTTCCAAACTGAACGATTCACCTACCGCTTGTGTATTACATTTAATGGTTAATTACTACTATTTTTGTCCTTCTGAAGGATTTTTGCTAGCTCTTTCTTGGCTTTGCTTGCTCAAAACCGACATGGTATTAAAATAAGATTCACAAATTCCCAAAGTTGCCATCAAAATTAATAAATTTAGAAACCTAATTAAAAGATTTAGGAAGTTACAAATTTTACCACCATACTGCATTAGTGTGAACAAATTACCACACTTTTAACCTATGTGATTTTAAAATCTCCTACCTGCAAGTTTTAAAACGAGGAATCATCACTTGTCAAACCAAAATTTACAATTTCACCGTTCGAACAAGTGGAGGAGGTCTACCAAATCATCCAGCACCACCACAGGTTAGCCATCTTTACAAAGAAGCCTACCAGTGCCATAAAGCAGCCGAAGATTATCTAGATAGCCAGTTAAGGGCCAAAACATTATGGGCCAAGCCCCTAAATCTTGGTGGGACACTTTTACGGTGGTCTGTCATTAATCTCAACAACAACCATGAGAGAGCAACTGTTCAATTAGGATCTGACAATTGTCATTTGTGCTGTGGTCCACCATGGCCCCCGTTATATTGGGGGCTCGGGAACTTGGATTTAGGCCATATGTTATTCTACAAGTTCGTGTAACGGTTACTTAGATAAAAAGATATAGATATAAGAGAAGAGAAGAAAAAAAAATTTAAATTTTATGTTCGATCTAAATATGTTTATTATTTCTTATGAAATTGAAAGTAATATTTTTTTTATCATCGAATAACTAATAATATTTATTTTAAAAATAATATAAAATTTCTTTATATACTACTAGCTAAATAATAATATCTTAATATTAAAAAAATTTATATCGGTTAGAAAATAGTTAGTATTATCTTGTTAGTTATTTTATGAGCTTTAAAAGAATAAACAATCATAAAGAGAAGAGAAAATAAAATACATAACCTATTAAAAATATTTTCACCTGCTCGTATTTATTTTTTTAAAATAAATCTAAAAAAAACATCATAAAATCTCTTGTTAGTACCTACCATAAATGTTATTTTTCTAATTATTGGAATACTCAAAATCTAAGGAACAAATATTTCTGGCCAATTATCCCAAAATTGACCCTGTAAATGGATTGGAGAGATTTTAGGGATCTGTCCCACTATTAATGAAGAAAAGGACAGACATTTAATTTGAATGGGGTTTGGGGGTCATGCATCGTCTTTGTGTAAGGGAATTGACTGGCTTGTGCAATGCCAGGTCTCCTTCATTTCTTGTTATTCTAAAAGTATTAATTAATTAATTAGCAGTAGGTCCAAAATTACTAATTAAGATGAGTCGTGTAGCTTATGTCCGAAGATCCCTACTTTTTTCTCAGAGAAACTAGATTAAAAGAATACAGCGAAATCCTTCTCTTAATTAAATATTATATTTATGGCAGAAAAATAAAGGAAATTAATTAAGACCGCACCATATGATATTAGGGTTTGGTGGGTAGTTATGAAATTGAGCACAAAAAACAAGAAGAAAATTTTATTATGAACCAAACGAGAAGTTTCGATTGTTGAGTTTTACTAGTGCCAGCACTTGAATTGTTAGGACAGTTTTTAAGGTGGCGGGGTTTGATGAGAATTCACCTGTTTCGTGTGACTAGTTTTGTAAGAAACTCCCACAGCCGGTGATTTTTGCAGATGACAAGGCAAACTGCTCTGGTGATGTGCTCATACCAGCACGCAATTGATGCACCAAACGTAATTAGTGGCCACACACGCCTTGGAGCCACTTGTTTCATCACATGCTGTGCTGCTGGTACACCTTGTGGTACTTTGTAATATGGCTGCCATGGTCACATATATAAACCAGTTATACAGTAATTAATGCATTAGGAATTTTGAACGATTTTGTGAATCATTTCATGGATAATCGAAACAGTTACAAAACAACATCAGAAATAAAAACTAACTTACCGGTGCAAGGAGGGTTAGGGACTTGACCGAGCCAGGGTGTTTTACGGCAAGTGCCAGGGCCAAAATACAGCCTAAAGAATGAGCAACAATGTGGAAGGACTTGACTTTGTATGGTTCAAGAACGGATTGTTCAATCATGTCCAGATGCTCTCTTAATGTGTAAAGGGAGTCAGCTGGCTTTGGGCTCCTCCCAAACCCTAGTAGATCAATGGCAAACAGTCGGTGGGTTGATTTAGCTGCATTTGAGAAGTTCGGAAATAATGTTTCCGTCCAAAATGCTGAAGATGAAATGAATCCATGAACGAAGAGGACATCTTCTTTTGCCTTATCTGATCGACCATTACAAACCATAATTTAATCATGACACGCTAGAATTATAATGAATAAATGAGTAATTAGTGTACATGCATATGCTGCTAGGAGACTTGTGTTTTTTAGTTAATTACCTTTGGGTCCTTCAGCTCTAACGAAGAGGGTTTCTTTGCTAGAAGTTGTCCACGAGGTGCAAAACTTGCAATCACAATCAGACCATCTTGAAGTGGGATATAATTGCTGGCCTCCAATCTTCCCTCGAAGCATTCCAACAATGGTAGAGTTAACAGTGAATGTGGATCTCGTAGTTCCTTTCTTGATATTCTTCTCGGATGATTGTACAGTGACAGTACTGGACTTATCCTCCACCTTGAATCTCTTGAGCTCATTTACGGTTGATTTTGAAATCTCAGACACTAATGAAGGACGAGTGTAAAGAGTGTCTGAGATCTCTTCTAACCCTAACTTGGTAGAAATAAGGCAAACAATCTTGGACTCACCTTGTTCAGAGACCAAGATCTTGCCGCTACCAGTGATGGCTTCTTTAGCTGAGGTACAATAACAAGGTTTCCATTCAGCTTCAATGATGAAGTCCACAGCTTTGAATGCAAAACATAGAATGAGATCAAGGATGTCTAGAAGAGAGAAGACAATGAAGCTCACTGCATCATGTAAAACCCTGCCTGTTAGCCTTAAAATCATTATGGTTTTTCCCATTACAGCCATTTCACTAGAAGGCATCAGTGCTCCTCACTTAAAATAGTTGATTAGACCCCAAAGAGAAGAATACAAGGACGTATAGAAGAAAGAATAATGAGTGGCTAGCTATGCCAGGAAAATTTGAAGGAAATTATTTGCTCCTATTCAAGAATGTCAATATTCCAAGCACACATTCCTCTTCTTGGTCTTGGTTTCTTGATTTAGAGTTCTTGAAAATGGTTGTGGAAACAATGTTGCCCTAACTTGTTGACCACTCCCAAAAAGTGCCTCACTTGATGAAATCGTGAGGGCTTTACTTCTCTACCTTCTTAAAACTTCTTGGAGAGAGTGGGGGGGGGGGGGGGGGGGGGGGGGGTAATTGGGGGTGGCCCCCCCCCCAGAGAGAGACACATGGGAGGGAGAGAAACACATGTGGGGGATAAAGAGAGTGAAACACACAATTACAGATAGCAGATAAATGAATTGATAGTTTCATGATCAAACATTGTTTGTTGGCCATGGAAAAAAAGTTAGGTGGTAGTTGAACCTCTCCTCTGTAGGAGAAGAAACAATTCTTCTGAGGAAATATTAAGACTGCTTTTAAGTTTCTTTGCTGTCCCAATTCAGATGAAATAATGTATTATTATATTTAACTAGACCATTAACTTAAAAACACAAGCATTTTCTTTATTTTTTTCCCTAAGAAAACCAAGGTAAATAATTTTTCGTAGAGAAGAAAAGATCTATCTTTCTTGCACATGCGAAATACTACTATAGCCAGGTCACTTTTTTTCTCATCCACCATGTTACAACTCATCCTTTGTTAACCCTGATCAGAAATATATGCCTAACACATTAATGAAAGCATTCTTTTTCAAAATTGAACAGCTCTCTCTGAACCTCTCGTATTTATTGCTGGCTGTCTTGCCTGCCCACAGGACTTCCATCCTCTTAGTTACCGATTATTAATATGCTCCTGATCACCACCACTGTCCTCATTCCTGAGGTGATCTTGTTATAAGGCTTGTAGGAGAAAAATGAGAAGATGACAGCTTCCTCATTCAAGTAGTTAGATGGGGCAGGATTTTCACTTCGACGTGGGATTTGGATAAATGTGAAATTAAGTGAATCATAAATTGATCACTATATCTTCATTCAAAATGAGAAGGGAATGAATTAATGGCAACCGAGTTTTTTTTTTTTTTTTTTTTTGGGGGGGGGGGGGATGAACTAATAAATTTGCCCAAGTGTACTGATCAATTATTATCAACCACATTTCATAATCTAATCATCAACCTCCAAACAAACTTTTTAAATGTCATTAGGTGGTGTGTCCTGTCCTTGATCGCTCATATTGTTTATATGATTAATAACTTAATCAAGTGCAAACATCTATATGGTTTATGCTATATATAAGTACCAAACATATCAATTTATAGTGCTAATAGTTCAACAACCTAGTTTGATGGTTAAGGGATATACTCTCTTCTTTACTGGTAAATTCAAACCTCAAATTAGATTGCAAGAATTTTATTTTATTTTTTTATTTTCAACTCTTGATAAGGATAGCGACTATCTTTAATTAGAATTGAAACATGAATTGAGTCTTGTTTTATAAAAGTTGACTCAAATATACCCTCACACTTAAAAAAAGAAGCTTTAAAAATATTTTTACTCAGTTGATTTACACGCACATACACACACGGTGTAGGTTCACATATCCATGTCCGATAATGCATATACCGACTAAAAAAATACCCGAAGCAATTGATAATCATACAGCTAAATCCAGTGAGAGTCATTGATCTCTTCACACTTACCTTACATGACCTCCAGAGAAACGATGCCTAGCATTGATCTCTTATCAGTTCAAACCCAACCACACCATATGTATTACGATGAAACATGACAAATATTTGACTATGGTTAGAAACATATAGCATTCAATTTGTTATTAATCTTAAGGTGTCAACATTAATTAACTACCTTGTAAACTATTCTAAGAATTGGTAAGACTAATCAGGTTCAAGTTCTACTCACTCAATGTCATTAGGACGAGCCCGTTTCTTTCACTCAAAGTCATTAATGGGTGGGATCATCGTAACATTTTTCTCCTTAAATGTTAATCTCCCAACCTAAATGATCACTATTCGAACTGATGAAAGTGATTGCATGTGATAAATAAAAACCCAACCTGTGAAATTGATCCAAACATAGAGTAATTAGTCTAGCACTTTCAACTCGAAATTCAAAATTACTGAACGCAAAATTAATAACCCAAGAGTCTTGGATAGATTGGTTGACCTGCGGATCAAGTATTATGTAAAATTAATTTTTACTTTGAAAATCTCGTAAGAGTATCCATTAATATTAATTAATTAATTAATTTCGATACAAGTGTAACAATTGTATCGTGAAATTACGAAATGCATCACAAATATTAGTTGGGTGCTAAAAATTAAAAATAGTGCAATATTGAAGGGGCGAGGGCCCCTAGCTCCTTTGACAGACCTAAAAAGAGGCAAGGCACAATCGGTGACCGCATTGTGAATAAAAAAGTCTTCATCGATGGAACCCAAGCTCAAGTATGGCGGCTTACCGAGGGTAGCCTTTATGTGCCGCTTTGCCCGAAGGTTTTGTTTACACAAGGATCTACTCTACTTCAAAGGAGTGCAACATGTTCCTACTCAACCCATTACCATGTTAGAACTAGGGGACACATGGCAACTCTAGCTAGTCATACCCAACTCCCCCATAAATTGACGGTGGAGGTGACAACGTCACCCTAAACGGGGCGTTGCTACCCACCAGAAGCTAAAGACCTCTTTGAGTGCCCCATGATAAGACGAGGTAGTAATGTATTTTGTGCCCTCCGCCTTTATTCAAGTGGACGTACGTATTCTTTCAAGAATAAATGTTTAACTGTGATGCGAGGTAAGAACAGATCAACATGAAAGAAAACCGACCTTGAAATACAAACATTCTAAGCTGTTACGTTCAAAACTTCTTATGATTTCTCTCAATCAATTTTATATATTAACTCCACTACCATAATAAAAAAAAAAAAAAAAACATCTATCCTTCGGCTTTACTAACTTAAATATCAGGAAGTACTTTGTGCATTCAACGTATTTGTTTGTAGAATTATGCAGGCTCGACGAGTCCATCCCACCTATTAAAAGCCTGCAGCCCCTCCAAAGCCCTCTCTAGACGAGATCAAGTCTCGTTAGTTGGCACCTTTTATATGGGATCATAAACTAAAAGCTAGTTGACACCCCTTCCACTTGGTCGACAATCTCTGAAAATATCTCATGGTATATTGTTTAGAAACCCTTGCCCATGAGAGGGTTTTAGATTGGACACCACTTGCAACTCTAGATCTTCAGTAGCTAACACAATAGATAAGAATTCTTGATGAAGTCCCCTTGACCGCACAAGAACGTCTTAAGGCTCAACCTCACTGCACGTATCCAACGCGGGCAAACAAGTCTATTTTCTTGGGGAAAAAATGGACAAAATTATAAGGTACAAAAAATCAATCAAGATTCTCCTCATCCACAGAGATATTCTCGATAGCAAAAAGAATCCTTTTTTAACAAAGTAATATAGCTCTCATGCATCATCTCTTTTTGGGTTTTTTCTCTCTAAATTTATTTTATTTTAAATAACAAAAAAACTGATAACTTGATAAAAATAAATTGATAAATATTTTAAATATATGAAATAATAAAACTGAAGTTTTAAACAAAATTAAGAGCCTAATCACAATCTTATGTGTGTTAATATAATAATGTGTGTTATAAATATTATTTTTTCTTTTATAATTCAAAATGTTCATATAAAAAATATTATTATTTGTGTTATAAATATTATTATTTTTTATTATAACCCAAAGTATTGATATAAAAAATATTATTATTTGTGTTGTAAGCATCCTTGAAATTCTTAATATAATTATTTATGTTATAAATATTATTATTTTTATTATAATTCTAAATATTCATATAAAAAATAGTATTATATGTGTTATAAATATTATTATTTTTATTATAATTAATAGTATGAATATTAAAAATATTATCATTTGTGTTATAAATATTATTATTTTTATTACAATTAGTATTTTTAATAAAATAATTAATAAATTTTAAAAAAACAATTATTATTAATATTAAAAAAATATTTTTTTTTATTATAAGTTTTTATAGTAGTTTTTATGAAAATAAAAAATGAGCCCGCCGCATAGCGCGGGCATCCAACTAATTAAAATCTAAAAAAAAAAAAAAGCAAAGCCCCTTCATAAAATTTTGTTAACATACAAAACTACACCAAAATCCTTCACCAATATTGAGACATCATTCCTTCTCACTTATGGAACATAGAATATTACATTTGCAAGAGTAAAATGCCCTTGCTACATAGTACTCTAATACTCCCCTGAAAAGAATGATGAATTAAGGACTCTAAACTAACCTAAACTTAATTAGAGGACAATGATTGACACCTCATTTGAGGCATAAAGCATACATGCATCAAACTGCTCAACCATAATATTAAGGTCAAAAATAGGTAGTTCAAGGTCAATGATCATGTTTTGAGGAGTTATAAGCAACATATACAAACCTAAAAAAGAAAGGTAAGCTGGCACTAAAATATAATAAATCTTAAAAAATTATTTTAGTAATTAAGACCAAATGGTAAGAACCTCCCTTATATATGGCACTAATTAACTCCATCTAAAAATGTACCTCTAATAATGTGTTATAAATGAAAAAAAAAACTATTCTTTTAGTAAATAAATCCCTCTATTTTGTTTTCCTATTTGCATGTCTCCTTTATTTATTTCCATGTATTTATAAAAATATAATAGACTCCAATGTCTTCATATATACCTCTAGTACTACTCCTTGAAATTCTCCATGAACTTCTTCACATCTGATCCTCGGATATCTCCAAGTATATTTGAAATTCTTCATGGGTATCTCCATATATATGTCCATTTACATCTCCAGATCTATATAAAATTCTCCATGGATATCTCTACTTGTCCATTTCTTCATGGTTATCTCGATATCTCCATGTCTCCAGGTTATGTCCATGTATTCATGGTCATCTCCAAGTTTTCATGAAATTAATTATCCATGGGTATCTCGCTGTCTTCATTAAATTCTTTCACGGTATCTCTATATCCAATGTTGTATCCATAAAAATCTCAATTGCTATTTCTATATATGTCACCATAAGAATCTCTATTAATATCCCTCATGTGTGAGTGCGAGTGTCCATATCTCCGGCCCTATATAAGATTAATTTTCTCCAGTTATCTTCAAGTCTAATAAATTTCTTTGTTTGTATCCGAGTTTCCTTGGAGATCACGATATTGTCTCTATCAATAATCCCCGTACGTGATCAATCTCCACGAGTGATCCCCTAGTAAGCTCATTAGCCCTGCATTCATGAGCAAGTCTTCACATCTGCTAAACATAGGGAACCCCATCAACCATCTCCGCCAATAAAAAAGGGTCCGTACCATCCAGGTGAAAAACTCCTTGTGCATGTCAAGCAAGTTTTCTCTCCACCAATCCACCCCAGGATCCATCTCATAAAACCAGAAGGCCAAAAAAAACTTGCAACCTGTACTTAGAGATCGGGGGATGTTTGTTCAACCTCCCAACTTCAATCAAATACTGGCTCGATCTCTCTGTAGCGATTTCCTCATGGCTTATGAGTATGGTTATAAATATATAAACATTAATTTAAAGGCCTTTGAAACCCGAATACGAAGCGAAGAAAGTTACATTGCTTATAGGCAAAGTACAATCAAAAGATGTAATCTTGGAAAATAAAATAATCAACAAAGAAAAAATGTTTGTAATTTTTACAAACCAAAGGACCAATTTGCTTCTGTCCTTAAAAATATAAATATTATTAGTAGAAGATATTTAATATTTTTAAAGGAACATGATTAGTCATGTTTTAATTCCATCATTAGTTTTAAAATTAATGGTTTGGATTAAATGAGAGAGAGAAAAAAGATAATAAGTACGTAGTTAAGATGTTGGCCAGGCTAATGGATGACCTTAGCACATTTGTTAATAATCATTTAATTCTTCTAATGAATTTATGTGCTTAGTTTTTTTTACTTAGAATTTATTTAAACATCTTAAAACATTATCATATAAAATAATAATTATTTTATGTATTTAATTAGTATCATTCGCTTTTATTTAAATAAACAATTTTAATCCTTTTTTTGATAATTTTATGTTCTGCTTGTATATAAAAGACTCCATGAATTAGGAGCTAGAAAGTTCATCGTAGCTGGACTTTGAACGCTCGATCGGTTGCATACCGTCTGTTCGTCCTCTCGATCAATCTACTACCAAGTGGAAATTGTTTGGCAGAAATAAATGAATTAATCCAAGACTACAACAAGAAACTGAATATAATGCTCGATGACTTTATCAGGAGATGGGTCCTCAATCTATTTTTGTGTATACTAACACTTGTGATATTGCTTTCAAGGTCATCCTATAAATTATCTTCAATATGGTTTCAGATATTTTAATTTCTTGTAGATATAATTTATTTTTTCTCCCAATGATGCTAGTTTCTAAATGTCACACGGGTGCTAATGTGCCAGGATTTGAGAACGCAAATGAGCCATGTTGTGGGGGACACTTTCCCCCATTTGTTTGCTTCAAGGCTGCTAATGAAAGCTCACAATCTATTTTATGTGATGATCGATCCAAGTATGTGCTGTTTTGAGATGCTCATCACCCTACAAAAGCTGCTAATACTATCATTGCAAAAGAATTAATTGCTTGATGATGATGGAAGCATAAGCTCTTAATATGCTTCAGCTCCACAAAGATGACTAGCACTACTCTCTGCAATTGACTTCAATATTCTCTTTATAAATTACCACCATCACATGAAGCTATCACTACAAAAGAAAGACATATATATATATATATATATATATATATATATATATATATATATATATATATATATATGCGCGCTGACTTGATCTGAATTGATCAGTCCTGAGTAGGGTTGAGTGCAAGAGAGACCAAAAGTCAAAAGGCCGACTCAATTTTGTTCTGATGACCCATAACTATCTATGCTGTCATAATTCTGCATTCCCAAAGCTTCTTATTTATTGATTTGTCCCTCTTTTCTTTGGAATCCCTCGAGTTCCAACGTTGACTTCCTTCCATTGAA
>Ga0325402_1005249_pt1 | contig 12106 bp, 12 predicted proteins | sample PopdelMetagenome_22_FD_207212 | JGI IMG/M metagenome (GOLD analysis project Ga0325402, IMG submission 207212) | Populus deltoides microbial communities from Bellville, Georgia, United States - Xylem-PdKOR-R3 | ecosystem: Host-associated > Plants > Phyllosphere > Stem > Wood/Secondary xylem...
TACTAATGATCTCTATTGAAATATTGATGAGGTTTTAGTAGTTAGTCAATGAATTAGGAGTTTCTTGATTTCAATTGTGGGTTCTTAATTAATTTTCTATTGTTTTTATATACAAAGATTTTGCAGCCACAAGAATCTCAATTAATTATGAGAATAAACAAATTGTACTCTTATACGGCTTTCCCTCTCAAATGTAAATAACAAATCAAAATCTTGCATTCTCATCAAACATATCTACCATAAAGTACTTCTCCAGTTACAAAAAAAAAAAAAAAGGAAAAAAAAGAGAGCTCCTTGGGTGTTTAGCTTTTGTTCTAGATCTAGATTAAAAAACCATCTTAACGAAGAAGTTATAATTAATTATCTAGATTAAGTACTTTTCCCGTTACAAAAAAAAAAGTACTTTTCCATTTTAGATTCAAAACTTAAATTTAATACTAACTTTTACTGAAATTTTAAATTGATTTTAAAAAATAAATTTTCATTAATGTCAAAAAAACTATCTTAACTCAAAAGTTAGTTGTTAAGTAAGATTTCAAATTATAATTTACATTATTTTTTTACCATACCTCGTCAAGTGTTCACCCTTTGATTTTGAAACTTGTATAGATTTATCATTTTCTTGTGCTTAATTTTATCAAATAGAATGAGAATAGTGATATTTAAACTTGTGACTATTTAGGCTCTAAAATCATGTAAAAAATTTAAGATATTAAGTGAGATCCCAATATATAAATTATTTTACTTTTTAAGAGTTAAAACTATAATATTACATTAAAAAAATTATTTTTAACATTAAAAATTAAAAAGAACTAAAACCCTTAGGGAGGTATTATAACTCCCTATTGTCACTATTCATTGGATCAGTTTAATGATGTTTTTGCTCTCCACCCAAAAATCTTAAAACAAGCTTTCAAGGGCATTAAGGTCTTTTCTCATTGCTAATTTTTCATTATCAAATAGAAAAAGAATAAATAAGTATTTTTTCATCTTGATTGTATAAAAACGATCCAAATACCCTTGGAAGAAAAAAAAAAATAAACTTGGTATCAAATGGTATTTTTATATTTTCACACTATTTTTTTGCTATTATAATTTAAGCTGAAAAGAATTTTGGTATTTGCACAAATATAAAAAAACAAGAAATAATTAAAATGCACAGTCAAACTACAAAACCACCTTTAAAATAAAAATTTTAAGCCTAGGAGTGTTTTTGGCTTTTAACAAAAGTTTTTTGTAATTACAAAGTTAGCTTATGGACAATTCTGTGTTTGGATAAATAAAAAAACAAAAAGGTGGGCGCGTGTTTATGACACCTAGGGGCGCGAGCAATTCCTCCTGGCGTCCAAAAATTAATACCTTTTCGCTGTGTCGTTGGAAGAGCCGTCGTGTTCTATTCCTGTTGGTGTGGTGTGTGCCGTTGTTGGTGATCTAGTTTGGCTCTAATGAGCCTTTTTTCCCCTTCTTCTCTCTCTCCTTTCCTCTAAAAATTATTGCTTGACTCTCTTGGTTATTGACATTTTAACTGTAGTTCTTATTATTTTGATTTTTAATTTTTGATTTGGCTCTTTTGTATAAGTTTTATTTGTTTTTAATTTCATCATTCAATCTCAATTTACTAAATATTATATTATCTGATGTGGTCTTTATTGTTTGGATTTCTACTTTTTTTTCCTTTGTCCTTTTGTAATTTTTGTAATGGTTTTCAATTTCATCATTCAATTCAAATTGATGGTATTATATTTTTCAACCTGGTCCTCATTGTTTTGATTTCTAATTTTTTCCTTAACCCTTTTGTAAAAGTTATTATTCTTTTCAATTTCACCTTTTAATTACAACATTGTTTTTATTTTTTTATGTCAATTTTGATCCTTATTCTTTTAATTTTTTTCTTTTACTAGATTGTTTTTTTCATTTTAACCTTTCAATTAAATATAAATTTATTTTTTAATTTAATTTTGATCCTCATTCTTTTAATTGCTATTTTTTAAATCTTTTTGTATAATTAAAATTCTTTTTTCAATTTCATCTTAGAACATTTGATTAATTGAGAATTGAACTTCATGGTTTGTTTGAATAGATGTTGTGGGTCTAATGACTCAGGTTATGAGTTTAAAAAATTAACATGTTTTTTTTTTATTATAAAAAAGTGCTTTATAATCCTCTTTTTTTTATCGGGTTATTCGAATTTCATGATCTGGGTCATGAATTTGGCAAGATATCTCAGGTTGGCTTGATCCTGATTAACCAAGGCTATAAGTTTGTCATGATCAATTTTTTATGTCATTTTTTCTCTTATTTCAGCGCCTAAACATCATTTTTTGTAAAAACAAATATCATGGCCTTGTGGCAAAGCACGAGCACTGGTGTGCTGTTCTAGGAAACCAAATATAAAACATATACTCCTAAAAGTACATGTAGTGGTACGAGTAAAGATCGTTCTCATGGAGAGTATTTAGCCTAATCTTATGCTACATGAACAAGGATATAAGGGTTGTGTATAACATAAAAGTTTTAAAGGAAAACCTTGGTCTAATTCAAATTAAAGTATCAAAATCAATCAAAAGAGAAAACCTTGATATAAGTCAATGTCCACCATCAAAATTTCACAACTAATCATCGATGCAAATATATATCAATTCAGACTTCAAGTATTCACCGTTGGAACTATTTTTTTTTTTATCTCTTTTTAGTCACAATTAATTAGAAAACAAGCAATCTAATTAATCCAAACTACTAAACAATCCAAGACAAACACTAAAGGTTTAATCTAGTAGTAGCCTTAAGAGTTAGAGAGATCGATATCATTAGATTTGATATCTAACCTAGTAGTGAATTGGAATGGATAATAAACTAGTAGGCCTCTTAGTAATTAAATGAGACAATCATGAAAATAGATATATAAAAACATTTGATACTCAAGCATAAATTGAACAATAAAAAAATAAATTAGATGTCATTATTTTATTGATTATGAGGCTTCCATTTCCTTTGATCAATTACAAAATTTTAGCCACGCAGGACCATGATAAAAACTCTAAGGAGAAATTAGAGAATAGGGGAGAGAGAGACATCTCTAATATACCCATTTTCCTCTTTTTTACACGTTAATCCTGCCTTTTAGAAGCCAAAAAAATCTTCTAAAAATAATCTAAATATTATCCTCAAATAATAACAAACCAATCTGACTAATTAATGAAAACATTAAATAATAATGTAGAGTCCTAATATAACTAGGAAAATGATATTTTCAACTTGTATTCATGCACCAAATGTAGAAGTTTCTGAAAAATAAATCACATTAGGGTTTATGTATTAGATTTGCTAGCCAAAGAATGTTTTAGCATGTATGCAGTACATGTGTAGCGATTTTATACCCATTTTCACCTCAATGTTTTTAGTATCTGTAACATCCTAAAATTTTCATATTCATCCAAAGCATAAATTCATTTATTCTTTAAGAATTTGGAGCATTTTTTTTGTAATACTTTCATATCTTGTAACTTTAACTATAATAATTCCCTTTTAAGATTTGTTCTTCTCTTTTCTTATTTTTTTTTATTTCTATCAAAATTTAAACAGAGTCTCTCTTTAAAAGTAACAATCATAACCTTCATCACTTGTATTAATCTCATATAAATCAATACAAATTTGATCCAATCATCCTAGATCATAATCTCACTATAATAAAACATTTCTCTTTTATTCTCATCATCCCACAACACTTTCATTCTTTATCAAATTCTAATTATAGTGATTGACACCCATAGTTTATAATCAAAGAATTATTTAATTAATATTTAAATACTAATACGTGTATTAGAAGACATCTCAAAATAAAACACATGATTACATATTATCTAGTTTTACATCTTTAGTTTAAGTAAGTCTCAAGATACAAGCAACACTATATTATTACATGTTTTCATTGTTTAAGATAACAAAAGACAATATATTAGTCCAACTACTCCTGCCAGGACTGCGAGGATCCTAAAATCAAATAAGAAAATTCTAAAGATGATCTATACATATACATGAGAATATTCAAAGTAGCAAAACAATCAAATATATTGGTCCATTAAACTCTCTTGGATATTTATTGCATTTCAAACAATCTTAGTAATTATAAGTTATCTTAACTAATTCCATGGTTCATAAAAAATAAAGCTACCCATTACATTCATCAAACCATCCATTTAACCTCATGGTCATTTTATATTTTTTGCCACCCAAGAGGATGATGTAATTTTGACAATCCCACACAGATGCCTTTGTCTCCAGCAACCTCTCAAGGATGCCAATAACTCCAGCAGTCACTCATAGATGCCTATAACTCCAACAATCCCTCACAAATGTCAATAACTTTGGCAATCCCTCATGAATGCCAACAACTCTAACAATCCCTTATGGATGCCAATAACTCCGTAAATTTTCTAAGTTAACTTGTTTCATTTCATTGTTTTTTTTTTCAACTCCACAATCATGTGATTGAAATAAACAACCCATTTATTAGAAACATTCTAATAACTAACTTAAATTGGGATGTTGGATACCTACTTGCAATTTGGTTATGTCCGTTTCCTCCTACTCACTGTCATACTCCAATATTTTTCCGCAGAAATTTTTCACATCCCATATCTCTCATATACTTTACCCAACGCATTAGGTTAACCACACTATTTCAAGAAGCTATATCAATTATCCTTGGCATCCCCATCATTATTGCTCGAACCATTTACATTAAGTAAGCTAGATCATGATAAGGCGCAGGTGCTTCTGTACATACAACAGGTGGAGGCTTGTTCGCTTGTTCATCATTGCCTATTACTTCTGGTTGTACATTCTTAGTTTTTTAGGAAAGATTCTCCCTTATGTCCTATTAATTCTTCTCTCTCAAACTGTATGGACATCATAGGCATATGAGATGTTGTATCTGCTAAAGGATCATTTTCTTGATCCTTATTGCTCTCATTACCCAAAACCTTTCTCTTAATAGAAGATTGATTTGTTATAGCTCTCTATCAGGTGCGAACCATCCTGAATCAATAAACATTCTTCAATCAGAAATTCCTGGCTCTGATACCAATTATAACATCTCGAAATTTCCATGTTCATCCAAACCATAAATTCATTTATGCTTTAAGAATTTGGAGGATTTTTTTTTATAATACTTTAATATCTTGTACCTTTAACTATAATAATTCTCTTTTACGATTTATTCTTCTCTCTGATTTTTTTTATTTCTACCAAAATTTAGGTAGAGTTTCCCTTAAAAAGGAACAATCCATAACCTTTATCACCTGTATTAATCTTATATCAATAAATAAAAATATGATCCAATCATCCTGAATCATAATCTCACTATAATAAAGCATTTCTTCTTTATTCTCATCATCGCATAACACTTTCATTCTTTATCAAATTCTAATTATAGTGAATGGCACCTATAGTTTATAATTAAAACATAAGTTAACTAATATTTAAATACTTAAGTCAAATACATGTATTAGAAAACATCTCACAATAAAACACATGATCACATGCTATCTAGTTTTACATCTTTAGTCTAAGTAAGTCTTAAAATACACGCAACACTATATTATTACATGCTTTCAATTTTTAAGATAACAAAAGACAATATATTAGTTGTCCTAATCCAATCGGGAGTACAAGGATCCTGAAATTAAATAAGAAAATTATAAAGATGATTCTATAAATGAAAATATTCAAAGTAACATAACAATCAAATACATTGGTTCATTAAACTCTCTTGGATATTTATCGCATTTCAAATGATCTAAGTTATCTTAACTAATTTGTCAGACCACCTATTTAACCTCGCAGTCATTTTATAATAGATCCTTCATGGATGCCAATAACTCTGGCAATCCCTCACGGATGCTAATAAATCCGTATATTTTTAATTTAACTTTTTTATAAACATTTTTTTTCTTTTTATAATCCATAATCATGTTAGTGAAGTAAACAACCCATATAGCAGAAAAATTCTGATAACTAACTTAAATTGAGATGCTGAATATCTACCTGCAGTCTGGTTATGTTTGTTTCCCCCTACCTACTGTCCTACTATAACAATTTCTCCTATATCAACAAGATTTTCAATTTTTCATCGTCTTATTAGGACATAGCATAATTTATACATATCAATAAACATTAAACACCACATCGAAATCATTCATTTATTCTCAATCCAAAATCATCTACTTAATCTTTCATAGTATTCTTCCCTCATTTTAACCAATTAAACTTAACCACTTTAATTTTTACCTATAATTTGACAATCTTCTCTTAGAAGTTCTCGATCATATTAACACCATTTCATTGTTATTCAATAAAATAATTTACTTGTTTTCAAATATCATCCATCTAGCAATATACATTTCATATTACACGATTTCACATGCATTTTCACAAGTAAAGAAAAAACTTTTCCTATTCTCTCCTTTTCTCTTAGCCGAAATACATAGTAAGGAAATGAAAGATACAATTTGTTTTTCCACAACACATCAATAATATATTCATGTACATTAACCAAGCATAAATTAGTAAGCATACATGATAATTTCACTGTTTTACTAATTCTTCCCTATGTTGATCGGCCCTAAACCTCTTTAATGCTAAACATTTTCTTCAATTTCTAGCAAGGTTTTGCACTCATCACTCTCTACTATACCCCAATTGATTTAAACAACAAACAATTTGCATTTCCCTTAATTTTCTATCATGAAAATTCATAAATTTAGCATTAGTTTTATTCCTTTTCACTCAAGTTTATGTAGGTAGGTTGAGAACCCCCTACCAAGCAAGAAAATGAACTTTAAAAGTTTTCGTCATGAGATTTTTATGCTCCTCCACTTTTTCTCTCTCATTGCCGCCAACCGTCTCTCAAATTTTCCTTTCTTTCTCTTGATTCTTATGGTAATGTGTTTAATCACCCATCCTCTCTTTATCATAGCCATGATTCATGATTTCCTTATGTTTTTTTTGGTTTTATAAAGCAAGAAATGAAAAAACTCCTCCTTTTCTTATGGGTGCATTAGACCCTTTGGAGAAAGAAAATAAGGGATTTGTTTTTTTGTCTTTCCTATTTTACCCTTACTCACTCTTACTTAAGTTGTTCCACATGTTTTCAGGTAATTTTTCTTTAACTCCTGGTATATTTTCATACTAAAATTTCTATTTTTTTTTAAAGTTTATGGTTTTATTGTATCTTTCAAAACTCAAAACACAAAAGTTGTAGGGTTTTTTCTTAGTATTCCATAGCATTTTGAATCATCTCAATCAAAGCTCAGATGAGAGAGTTATGCCTAAATTATAAAGCAATGTTGAAATTGTTCAAAATCATCCGATTAACTTTATTATGCCGTTAATGCCTCCATTTGCACCATAAATTAAAATATAAAAATAATAAGTATTTTTAGACGTCAAATAATTAGAAAATACTAAATATTAAGGATGAAAAATATGATATTTTGCATTCTTATCAGCACCAAGACTAGTTAAATGTAAAAAAAGGTTTTATATTACCTTTATAGAAATCAATAAAGTAAAGAGTAATAAAACTATAAAAACATGGTAGCAATAGTATGCTTCTCACACAAACCAAGTGGCGCTCCCTTCATCAGTAATAAATATTTCAATATTTCATTAGTCGAGATGTGTCCACATCGCTTAGATTTTCTAAATTTCTTTGATATCCTTCATTAATTTGGTTCTTATATATATATATATATATATATTCTTCTAATAAGGTGACTATCTCTATTTCTTTAATTTCTCCAACTTTAGTGTTGTAAAGTAAAAAAAATTTAAAAAAATACAGACTTCCTGAATTTTAAAACTAATGGCACACCCTCTTTTGTTAGATGGTTTAATGTTGACTTTGTTAGGTGGACGGGAAGGAATATATAAAGTGACGAAGATGTCAATTTCATCTGGTGTATCTTATATTATTATTATTCAATTCGATTAGATTGAATTAGTTAAGAGTGTTGTGCTATGTTTGGCTGAAATAAAAAAAGAATTGAATATAAAAAATATATATTCTGGTCATCAAAAATTATTTGCTATAATTATTAAACTTGATTTAATGGATCAACATTGAAATCTCCAAACTCAACTCTTTATCTATCTCAAATTTAAAATTAAACCATGTAGAAGTTATGCCGATATGACCTTGTCAACGGAACAGGTTGAAAAAAAAAAAGAAGGCTAAGTTCATCATGGTCAACCCGCTTAACCATGATCTTGGTTATGGACTCCACTGCGTCAAATTAATTTTTTTTTATTTTGTTATTATTGTAAAATTGAAGATACAATGAACAAAAACAAACTATATCTTGAGGCGTGTGTAAACACTATCCTTAAGGATATTTCCTCAACACAAGACTATCATCCAAGATCCAACAAGTTCCTCCTCTAAAGATGAAGGTTACAAAAACAGTGAGCAAGATAGAAAGGAAATAACAAGTCTTGCAAATATAGAAAAATAATACTATAGTTTTTTTAGCGCTATTTGTCTGTAAGAGTACATGGTATATATAAACCGCTAAAATGTAACAGCTAGGTAGAACATAAATTAGAAATTAAAAAGATGTTACAACAGTTAAAAAATAAGCAAGAAAAACGTTATTTACAAAAATAAGCAAGAGTTGTAGCAATTTAAAAAAGAGTTATAAGAATTTTATGGCTGTTGGAAAGTTAATTCCAAGAAAAGCATTTTGGGTCTGACACCATTTTTAGACCTATGTTTTTCTTAGGTTAGGTAGATTGTCAAACCTAAATATTTTGGATTTTCCACATTCACCTGACTCATGTTTTCTTGGGTCTGACATGATTGTCAAACCCAAGGGTCTTGTGTTTATCGAGGTTGCCAGACCCATATCAAATTTTACTTATATAAATACTAGATAAAAACTTTTTGAAATAGTCTTCATTATTTACAACAATCCCCTATATATTTCAAAAGAGTTTTGGAATATATATATATAATTGTTGGATTTCCATCTATTGAGTGTAATACATCTAACCTAGTATCTTTTGGACTATGAACCAAAACATATAAAAAATGAGATTTAATTTAACTTACATAATTATTGGTGAAATTTTTAATTTATGTGAACAAAAAATTATTATTGTAAGTTAGGTATCTTACCAAGCACATTATACCCCCATAATCTTTTACTCTTTCACTTGGTTTTGCACTTAATAAGCCATGCGCGTGTCTTGTTGTTCATAAGTGCTCTAGAGATTTTTCTAGTATCTCATAGGAGCGGCCCCACTCCACACTTGTACAGGTGATTCCATCAAGTGTTCACTGTAATTTGAACACTATCCATAAGGAATATGAAACTCATTAAGAACCTTGTAGTTCATCATCTCTTTAATTGCATACTAGCACTATTCTTACATTATAGGAAATGACTTGTTTTATAGTGCTACAGAATCATAAATGACTTTGTTTTTACCTATATGAACCTAATTCATGGGATCTCCAATCATATAGGTTGGGTTACCATCATTTTGGTTTCTCACTTAGGCATAAGTCTCATTCCCCTCGATGTTTCTAATATCATCTTTTTACCAAGTGGTTTAGTTAGAGAATCAGCCAGATTCATTTCTGACTTCACATAATCAAGCAAGATAATTTCATCTTTTAGTAGCTACTTTACAATATCATGTCTTAATCGAATATGTCGAGTTTACAAGATTTATTCTTAGCAATGGTTATTGTCACTTGAGAATCATAATGCATGGATATAGAAGATGTTGGTTTTATTCCTAATGCAATTTCAGTTAAAAAATTCCTCAACCAATCAACTTCATTTTCTGCTGATTCCAAAGCTATAAATTTTGACTACATGGTGGATCGAGCGATTAAACTTTGTTTGGAGGATTTCCAAGACACTACACCACCACAAAGAATAAAGATATAACCACTAATGGATTTAATCTCAGCTGAATTTGAAATCCAGTTAGCATTATTGTATCCTTCTAATACAATGGAAAATCCACTATATAGAATACCATAATCCATGGTACCTCTCAAATATTTCATTAGTCAAACTATTGCCGCCCAATGCTTATGATTAAGATTTTATGTATATCTACTCAATCTACACACATCGTATGCTATATCAGGTGAAGTGAAGTTCATCAAATATATCAGACTCCCAATAATCCGAGCATACTCAAGCTGAGTAATAGCTTCACCTTTATTTTTCCTTAATTGAGTGTTAACATCATAGGAGTACTCACAGGTGTCACATCAAAGTGATCAAACTTTTTAAGAAGTTTCTCTACATAATGTTCCTGTGTTAATATTATACCATTGTGTCTCCTTATAATTTTAATACTCAATATTACATTAGTTTCACCTAATCTTTCATATCGAATTTAGAGGCTAAGAAATGTTTAGTGCTATACACGACATTCATGCTAATACCAAAAACAAGCATATTATCTATATATAAACTAATAATCACATACTCATTATTAATAGACTTAGTATACACACATTTATCAACACTATCTAAAGAAAACCCATCATTTAAAACAACTTGATCAAATTTCTCATACCACTATTTAGGAGCTTGCTTTAAGCCATATAAAGACTTTTTCAACTTACAAACTTTATTCTTTTGACGAGGAATTATACAACCTTTAGGTTGTAACATATGTATCTCTTCTTCTAGATCACCATTTAGTTTTAACATCTATTTGATGTATAAAGAGGTTATAAATAGAAGCTAAAGTAATTAAAACTTGAATTGAAGAAATTCTAGTTACAAGTGAAAAAGTATCAAAATAATCCATATTTTGTTTTTGAGTAAAACCCTTTGTAATTAATCCAGCTTTGTATTTATCTATAGAACCATCAGAAAATAATTTCTTTTAAAAATCCATTTACAACTAATAGGTTTTGCACCTGGGGGCAAATCAATAATCTCCTAGGTTTGATTTTGTAAAAGCGAATCAATTTCAATTTTAATTACTTCTTTCCAAAACAAGGAATCAAAATAAAAAATAGCTTTAGAGTATGTCACTGAATGCTTATCTACTAGTTAAGTGAAAAAATCATTTTCAAAGGAAGTTTCTTTTCTTTATTTCTTACTCCTCACTTCCTCAATATGAGTTTTATCAACTCTGTTATCATTAACATGTGCATAAGAAAACTTTTGATTTAATGGATAAATGTGTTCAAAGAATTCTGCATTTTTTGTTTCAATAATGGTATTGTAATCTAGCACATCACCTTTCAAAACTAGAAACCTATATGCAACACTATTTTCAATAATAGTATTGTAATCTAGCACATCACTTTTCAAAACTAGAAACCTATATGCAACACTATTTGCAGCATAGCCAATAAACATACAATTAGAAGTTCTAAACCTTTCTCTTTTTAGGTTCAGGTAACATAACCTTAGCTAAACATCCCCACACTTTTAGATATTTTAAATTAGGAGAATAACATTTTCATAATTTATAAGGTGTTATGCCAGTTTTCTTATAAGGAATTCTATTTTGTAAATGACATGCAGATAAAATAGCTTCACCCCATAAATTATCGGGTGTTGAAGAACTAACTAGCATAACATTCATTATTTCTTTTGAAGTTCTATTTTTCCTTTCATCTATCCCATTAGACTCAGGTGAATAAGGTGGAGTAACTTCATGTATTATACCTTCCTTTTCACAATAATCATTAATTAGAACATACTTACCTCCTCTATCAGATTTAACTCGTTTGATTTTTATTTAGTTGTTTTTTTTTTACTTTTGCTTTATATAATAAGAACATACTAAAACTTCATCTTTACTTCTAAGCAGGTAGAATTTTGTATATCTTGAAAAATCATTTGTGAAGATCACATAATATTTCTTACCTCTTTTAGTCATAGTTTGTTTTAAATCTCCTAAGTTTGTGTGTATTGAGCTAAGTAATTCAGTTTTTCTTTTAACAGATGCACATGTTTTCCTAGTAATTTTAGCTTCAACACATATTTCACATTTATTTATAGATGAAGAATTTAAGCCATAAGTGAAACCAATAGAACTCATTTTCTTAAGTTAAGATAAACTA
>Ga0325402_1005251_pt1 | contig 12106 bp, 5 predicted proteins | sample PopdelMetagenome_22_FD_207212 | JGI IMG/M metagenome (GOLD analysis project Ga0325402, IMG submission 207212) | Populus deltoides microbial communities from Bellville, Georgia, United States - Xylem-PdKOR-R3 | ecosystem: Host-associated > Plants > Phyllosphere > Stem > Wood/Secondary xylem...
TAATATTTTTTTATAGTAATTGAAAAATATAAAGGATAAATCATTCGATCTATCAAAATTCCTTAAATAGCACAATCATACCAAAATAAGACGTTGAATTTCTAGTTATTGGACTTTTCGATTCTTGAACCTTATAATTCGAGATTTTTTTTTAATAATTATGGATGTTTTTATATTAACTTGTATATAAAAAACTTCTTTTTTAAGATCTAAAAAATGCACTGCTCACATTATCCTAAATACTTATTTTAAAATTCAAATTAATAAAATAAAAAATAGGTATAAGAAGGATTTAATAACAATAAATATACCTACTTAATCAGCCAAAACAAAAAACTAAAAAGATTTATTTTGTGCATTGTGATTATCATTTAGTGCACGGGACCTTGACAATCCAACATGAAATAACTTTATTGGGATAAATACCAAAATTCAAAAAAAAAAAATCATCCCAAAAACTCCATTAAAATATTTTTGTATTTATCTAATCCAAAAATAATTTCTTCATAAAAAAACCCACATATCTAACTCTCACTTCATATATTTAACTCATTTAGGTTTTAAGGCATGAAATTTTTTATTTCGGGCTTGCAAATACAAAATATTTAATGGATTTATGTATATTATATTTTTACCCCTACAAAACTATATCTCTATAATATATAATATGTTTACGATTATACTTTATATATAGACACACACATATAAATGCATGCTTGATACCATAAATTTATTTTTTCTTTAAATTAATCATAATGCAAAGATGTATATACATTTATTTATGTAATTTAATTTAAATATTATAAGTATGATATCGAATATAAAAATTGTATAACAATTTCTATCCAAATCACTAAAACATGTATCTATAAAACTCCAAACTAGAGTTTTTATAATAAAAAAACTCAAATAGATTAATGGTGTTAGGTGAAAGTTAGATTTTGGGTTTTTGGTATAAAAAATTTATTTTTGGGTTTTATGGATACAAAAATATTTCAATAGGTTCTTTAAATAGAAAAATATTTTATAAGGGGATTTTAATAATTATCTCATTTTTTTTTGGTAAAAAATTGAGTAAAGCAAACCTCAACCATCAAAATAAAAATAAAAAAAAGTAAAATTGAAGAGATCATAAGATTATCATAATTCAAACATGAATAACATGTTGATGATACCTTGCTTCAACTCCAAATCTTATGGAAAATGATGATAATTACCACCGCATTACATTTGTTAAACTCAACATGAAGTAGATTTAACTCAAGGTTTATTTATTTATTTAAAAAAAAATTAAAACAACTTTGAATTTTATTTATTTATTTTTGTTTTAAATTAATTTTTTGTGTATTCTTATATTATTTTTTATATATATTATTTTGATATGATAATATCAAAAATAAAATTTATTTTAATATATTTTTAAATAAAAAATACTTTAAAAAACAACAATTATCATCACTAAACAAATCTAAATTTTCATGAAATTCTGAATTAATTTATTCTTTTAGCACCTAACACTGTTTAATCCGGTGGCCGGGCTAGGTTAATAATAGTGGTCTGGTCTGGATGCCCATTATTTGCGGGTTCTTCCCTCCATAGTCAGCCGAAAGATACTCTCTCCTCCAATCACTTTTGCATGTGCGAAGCGTCGTCATGTCTGGCTGTCACTCTCTTACATGATCATGTCCAGTTCAGCTTCACCTAAGCTAAGCATATTCAAAGTGCTATAGGCACGTTCAAGTTTCAACAACATGACTACCACTGTTCCTTTGCACTTACATTTCACAAATATTATACCAAGATTTGATTCAAAGAAAGCAACCTCTCTACCCTAACACCATTCTTTCTTTTGATCCAAGACGACCATGCATTCTTTTTGACTTTTCTCAATGGATTCTTCAACTCTTCTTGACTATGCTCTCTTTCAACTCACCCCAACTCGAACCAGGTACAATATCAACTTCACTCTTTACTTTCACTCTCTTTTAACTCTCAATTCACTTAAAGTTGTTGTCTTTGAGACTAAAAATCTTCTTTTTTCATATATTGTTGTTTTTGTGCGTGAAGGTGTGATCTGGTTCTCTTCTGTGGAGGCAAGAATGAGAAACTGGCTTCTGGGTTATTTGAACCATTCATTTTACACCTTAAATTGATTAAAGATCAGATTTCCAAAGTTGGGTACTCCATCAAACTTTGCCCACCAACCAAAAATGCTCCGTGGTTCACCAAAGGTACTTTTGAGAGGTAATGAATCCGAGACTTAGCTCTCTTTTTTTCTTATTGGGAAATTTAGACATTGGGCTTTAATTCCATTGAGTAATTTTATTGAGTTATTGAATATCATGGATTTGTTTTTGAATTTGAAAAAGGGGTGAAATTTAGTTGATTTTGTCGTAATTGTTGCAAATTATTGTTTCCATGTATGTAAATAGTGTGAATGGTTGTAGATTGTTCATTGAATAAATGGAACTGGAATTTTGATTTCTACTCAAATAGATAATTAATCTTGAATTGTGCTCAAAGTTTTTAAATTTACTGCAATTTACAATGGGTTCTATGCCATAAAAATGGCAAAATCCTAATCTCCTGTTGATTTGCTGAGCAAATAAATTGCCTTGTCAAATTGGTTTGGTCTCTGTCATTTCTTGGCCGTGTTAAAAGTTAAAACATACTATAATTTGCTGTTGGCATTGAATTTAGCATATGTAATTATGCGTAAACTACGTAATGTCTGTGTAAATTTGGAACTTTACCGGTATTAAACCCTGGGTGTTATCACAGAGCTGAGGAGTTCAACCGCTATTTTGTTTTTCTGTTTCTGCAGGGATGCCTGAAAAGATAATTCATCTCTTCTTTTGTGCAGATTTGTTCGTTTTGTTAGTACACCAGCTGTACTTGAGAGATTTGTCAGCCTAGAAAGAGACATCTTGCAGATTGAGGAGAGTGCAGTTCATTCCAATGAATTATCAAACACAAATGTAGCTGGACAACTGGAGGAAGGTATTATCATCAGGACTTAAATCATTATTGGCAATAGTTTCAACCCGTGTTGGAATTGGTTACTTTAATCAATTGTGTAATATGTACCACTTCAAAAAACTGCAACTTTGTGTACTGAATAGCTCTGTTTTACCAGGGAGTGGACTGGCTGCCAATACTATCACAAGGAAGTCAAGTGATTCCTCTAAGGTAGATCACATTTCCATGGATTTTGTTGATTAATTGTGATGCTTAGCTAGAAAATCATATCAATTCTTTGAATGTCTTCACTGGTATTTGTTCCCAGCTAAAAGATGAACTTGAGAAAAGTGAGCACGCTTCAATGGAAGGAAATTCCAAGTAATCCTTCTTAGTTTTCTTAGCAAACTTGGTGTGTATGTGTGTGTTGTCTTTCCATCAGCTTCATTCATCAATCATTTGTTGTGATATCTAGGATTCAGTTTCAACTGCTTCTGGAAGCACGGAAAACATTGCTTCGCAAAGAGCAAGCTATGGCTTATGCACGTGGCCTTGTTGTTGGATTTGAAGTGGACAGCATAAATGATCTCATCTCCTTCGCAGATGCTTTTGGAGCTTCACGGTTAAGGTATGAACTGGGACAAATTATAACTGTCATTCATTGTTTTGGGAACACTTTTCTGACCAGAAAACTAAGAAAAAAAAAGCCAAAACCCTTTTCTGACCAGAAGACTATGAAAATAAAATGCCAAAACCCTTTTTCTAGTATCTGTGTTTTTGTTATAAGTAGTCAATTTTCACCCTGTGTTTCTTATTTGCTTAATTTAAATACAAAAAACCAGCCAAGATTTGAATTGTAAACATGAACCACTTTTATTGGTTGAATTCTGTTGGCTGTAAATATGTGTTTACATGAAGAGAAAAGAACATTATCAGAGTTATTTGAACTTTGGGATGCCTGCTGAAGTGGCGATTTCTTCCTTGGTTTTTGCCAAATATCGAATTCCACTGGAGTTTTAAATTCCATTACAGTTTCGTCTGATGCCAATCAGGCAGCCTTGAAATCTACTGGTGTTTATATGCAGGGAAGCATGCAACAATTTCAAGGAATTATGTAAGAAAAAGCATGGGGATGGTCTCTGGATGGAGGAATTAGCAGCAATGGAGGCATGCCCTCCATCAGAGCTGTCATTTTTGGGAACATCAGGAATTGTACTTGCAAATGAAATTAGTTCCCTTAATCAGAATGTCATGCTAAATTTGACAAACAATGGGGTATCTACTGGTGATTTTATGCCCAATGGATCTACAGATGCATCAAGATCTGATTCAACTGCAGACAGCAGAAAGGGTATTGTATATTCTTTCCTTGCTCACCCTCTCTTTATTGTGCATTGCGTCGAAGGAGCATCTATGTTGGTTTATTTATGGTTAGATTACTAGATTAGAACCAGGGCTACATTCAATTTGTCACACATTAGTGTTGTTTTCAATCTTCTTGTTTTCCCTCCTGTTACTCGCAGAGTGAATTTTTCACAAACCTGAGGTCCTGCACATTTTTTGGCAAAAAATATAAAGCAATTTCTAGCCTTTTGTCAGACTGTGTTTGGTAATGTGTTTACACTACATTTTAAAGTGTTTTTCGAAGCACATTTGGAGTGAAAAAGCATTGATGCCTTTTCAGGTGCTTTTGGATGGTTTTGATAGGCTGATGCTGAAAATATCAAAAAGCACCTGAAAAGCATCAAATTGGTGTTTTTTTTTCAGTCAAAACACACTTTTGCTAAAGCACCTGCAACACATTACCAAACGCATACTGAATATGGTAAAATCAGTAGTGCTCGTTGTATGGTTAATGCACTTCATGTATGATTTAGCAAGCACAACCAATGACCCCTATTTTGATGCCCAAGCAACAGAAAATGAGTTCAACTATTACTTGCTAATTGTAATTTTTTTTAGGAACTTTAATCTTAGAATTATACTGTCCAGATTAACATGATCTGATTTCTTCTTCCTCCTTTTGTTTTGTTGCTGTTTCTGATGAATTAACACGATTGGATTCTTGCTTGTGCAAAAGGCAAAATGTCTCCATATTCCTTTCGGATGAGCAATTTAGTGTTTTCTGATGTCAAATACATTAAAATGCAGATGGTAGCGTGGGAACATCTGACCAGATAGCATCATCTAGTGCCAAAGTTCAAGTACCAATGCAGTGGCCAAACCAGATACCTCCATACATGTACAATTTCCAAGGCCCTATTCCTCAGTTTCCTCCGTATCAAGGATATCCTTTCCCTACCATGCAGCCTATCCCTCCTAATTATCCAAGAAATATGCAGTGGCCTTCTAGCATGAAAGAATTTAGTCAAAGAAAAAAGGATAAGTCCCTGAACAAAAAGGGATATAAACATTCAGGAGAAGACAGACAAACAGACTCCAGTGACTCTGAAGGAAGGAGTGATTCAGATTCCCATATAGATCAGGACAAAAAGAACTCCTCTATAGATGTTCCATACAGGAAAAAACACAGGAAGAAGTCCACTAAGACCGTTGTCATCAGAAATATTAACTACATCACCCCCAAGAGAAGAAATGAAGGAAGTGATAGTTTTTCTGATGAAACTTCTTCAGATGAGGATGAGTACATTGATGAAGATACCATCAAAAAGAAGGTAGATGATGCAGTTGGATCGTTGGGAAAATTGTGCAAGTCAAATTCAAGTACACAGAAAAGAAAAGGCTCAAACAAGAGCAACCACAAGTCAAATGGATCAAGTGATGCCCCTGACCAAGATTTTGACGATGGCCCTGTTTCAAATGCATCCAGGGGAGGAAGGACTAGTGAGAACTGGGATGCTTTCCAGAGCCTTCTGATGAAAGATGATGATGGGGTAGAAAAATTGCAGCCAGTGGATGTTCAGGAAGAGCATTTCATAGTCAAAAGCTCTGGAGATGGAACTTCATTAAGAAGCAATCGTGCTATGGACTTGGGACCAGAGAAATTACTGAACAGAAGGATGGTGACAGGTGATTCTTTTGTTGTGACTCCGAGGGATGGGGAATACGAGGATAGAGTTAGGCTGGAAGATACAGAAAATGCAGAGAGTTTTCGACCAATCATGAAGAGAAGGGACTTGACAGATGAGGATTTGGTAATTTCACAAAGATTAGAAGATTCAGGAAGTGGCCTCAGGGGTATCTTGTCTCGTTCCACTGAGCCATCCATAATCAAGCCTGGTAAAGGAGATGATTGGTTTGTTATCAATCACTCAGGGAAACCAGAAAACCAGGATACACCCAATTACATGCTATCACTAGAGGGTGATTCTTCAAATGCCAAGTCAAGTAGAAGAGATGTACTTGTTGACGATTCTTTCATGATTCATGCTCGATCTTCTGTGGATGATTTATATGGTTCTCAATGGAAAACTGACATAAGCATGGCTACGGATCTAACTTTATCTTCCCAGGCAGAAAATGGCATTACAGAACATAATCATGAAGTTATGGATGCCTATGAACCGAATGACCTCTGTGTGGTCCTTGAACGAGATTCTGGATTTGAATCTACAAGGGATTCCTGGGTTACAGACCAGGGAATTGACATATCATTCATGGAAGCTCATAGGAGCTCAAATGCTGAATCTGGTGATCAAACTGAGAAGAAGCTTCCTTCAAACGGTGACAAGACCACTGTCAAGAAAAATGGAATTAATGGGAGAAAAGTTCCAGAAGTGAGGACTAAAATCGTGCAAGGATCCCCCAGTAAGAACAGAACTGAGATGATGTCTAAAAGCAAGAAATCATCAGTTGTTAGTAGGCCCACAGTTCAGAAGAGCAAGCAAGAGAAGGTATTTATTAAGTTGCTTATTCAAGTTGTTTTTCATTATGTTTCCCCAACTTTTCAACTTCTTACGAAACATGCTTGTGAACAGGAAGAAGAGATTAGGAAGAAAATGGAAGAGTTAGCAATTCAACGCCTAAAAAGAATTGCTGAAAGAACTGCAGCAGCTGGTGGTGCTCCGGCGGCAACCAAGAGGGCATCATTGGAGAGCAAATCAGTCAAAGGTTCATCCAAGTCTGACAAAAATAAAATCATTCCTAGACCTGAGAGACGAACAAGATAGGTTACCATCAAAATCAGGCAGCTTAAGAAAGAAAACTCAGAAGGTGAATGTTTAGATCCTCAGTTGCTGATCTCAATGAGTTGCCTGTTCCTTTTGATTGAGTTGGATGGGCAGACAGTATGCTGCTATCTACAACAAATGGTACTAATACACTTGCCATAAAGTGCCTTAATCAACTTCAACAGATACCCTTCCAAGCTCTCAAAATTTTCCTTTGTATGCAAATTTCTCTACGGGTTGCTTATATAGTTATAAGATTTCATAAAATGAGCCATGATGTATATAGTTCTCATGAGCTATTCTTGAGACTTCGCCTCCACAAATTCTTTCACATTATTGTGCATGAAAATAATCTCCAGCTTGTTTCTTGGATTTCACGGGTATGTAATTTGTTTCTTGCTCTGTAAAACTACATTATTGGGAAATAGGTTTCTTCTGTAGCAATTCTATTTCTGCAACACTTGTGTTTAATTCGTTGCAAATTGTATCCAGTTTCATTCAATCCAAGTTCAAGGCTTGCTGCGCGTTTGGGAGGACTAAGAAACAACACGAAAATGGGATGAATTGTTGGGAGGATTATATGAGTCACAAATACTCCAATTTACTTTGAAAATCTCATGTACAAATACATTATGTCACTTCTGATTGAGATTCTTCATGTTTCTCATCCTAAAAGTGATAGTAAAAGTGACAGGCAAAATGAAAGAAATGAGCCCACCAGCAATCCTGCCTGTACTAAGAACTTCATTACTGACATGACATCTGCAGACACTATCCAGTATTGATAGTAACAAATTGCCAGAACTGTTGTTACCAAAATTGCAGGAATTGCTGCTGTTACTATTGCAGGAAGGCAGGCAACATGGACATTATACACAGGCATGACCTCTCTATTTTTATTGTTTTTTAGATGTTAATTTATCAATTTAGTTTAGAAGTGTCAATACAACCTTGCTATCGTGGTTTGAGGATATAAATTCAATCCAGTGATCTCTAAATTAAGGTGCCAGCTTGTAGTAATTTCTTCCTCCTGTAGACAGTGAATGAAATTACAATGAAATAAAATATTTTTCATTCTGAAATGAAATGGATTAAAATAATATTTTTTAAAATAATATTTTTGATATAAATACATAAAAAATCTGAAAATATTAAAAAAAATTAAAAATTAAATTTTTCATAAAACACAATTCACCAATATCTCTAAAAAAAGTAATTATAATTTGACTGTTTTACTTGACTGCATACAAAGCCAATACTTGGTCATAGCTCATACTCTCTCTCTCTCTCTATCTCTCTCTCTCTCTCTCACACAAACACTTGTATGACTAAACAAACTTTGTTGACACTTATGTAGAATGTTGACATTTGATGTTTTTTTCTTTTAATTAATTTGAGTGGGATGCCTTAAATTTATCTAAACTAATCCGGCCATTAGTTATTTGGAAGATTAATTAAATTTAAACGAGTTCATCGACCTCCAATGGAACAACATGGAGGCTGGCACACGCTTTTGATTTTCAACTGCTAAGGGGCCAAAATCAAATCTAGTATTATATTAGGAATATGGTATTGAACAGGTATAATTAAACTGATTAGATTTTAATTTTTTTTCTATAAAAATTACTAATTTGAGTTTCACAAACTTCAGGATTATTGAAAATTTATATGGTTATTAACTTCAAGATCCATAAAATTAGTTGAAGTACACGCAAGTTAGTCTGGATACCCATGTTAATAAAAAATATATATATATGATATTGGTATAGAAAATCCAAATTCTAATTAATATTACATGGGACACTGTAAAATGTATGAACCCCATGGTCATACGAGAAATATATACCTAGCTGGGGAGCAAAATTTTATGCGATCATCAATGAAATAAGTTTTAGAATTTTCTGTTGGGGGTGCATGCATGCCTATGGACGTAGCTTATAAGCTCCAAAGAGCTCTCCAATTTATTTATTTTTCAAAAATAGTAATTAAAATACCACAATTATTTTGAAGAAAATCAAAGATGGAATTGCATATTAAAGCATCCGAGGAAGAGACTCTTGCTACTTAATAACTTGAGTGAAAGAAAGAAAAGAAAAGGCTCAAAATCAAGCAATGCCCTATAGTTAATTATCTTAGATCTAATATTGTTGATTAAATAAATAGAAAATTTAGAATGTTTCAAGAAATACAAGGGGGATTTAAGTAAATTAAGTTTTCTTTTTTCTTTTCTCTATTTCCAGTAAAAACAATCTTAGTTGGCAAGGTCCAAAATTAGCCCTATCATAGTTAGCCATGGTAGCAGAGCCCCATGATCATGAAAACTGATCACGACAGTGACCTAAAAGAGTGGCACACACAATTTAGGAGAGGAAGCCTACGTTATGAATACAAAGGCCAGCAACTCATCCATTTCTCCTTGGATTTCTCTTTGAGAAAAGTTTCAGAGAGATCATTTTCATTTTTTTTATCCCATCCGGAACCTTCATGGGCTGCACGTTAATGTTTCATGTTTTCACTCTCTTTGTACCTTGAATATTTCTTCTGTGTTTACACGCCAGGAATTTAATTAAAATATTCCCTTAGTCAATTTCTTGATTATTAATATGATTCTTGAGACGTTTTGCCCAAGTTAATTCAGGGGCTGGCAGAAAAGCTATGTCTACTGGTATCTTCTGTCGCATTAAGCCCTTGCTTTTTGGAGGCAGGACTTCTAGATTTGAGGTATAAAATTTTTTCCAGTTTTTCTTTCTTATGTTTTTCACTTGCAATCTCGATAATATCCTAGTAATTATGATTCATACTGTAGGGAAAAATATTTGTTCCAAAGTGAGAGAATGCTTTAGGCACAGGCTAATACCATGAGTTCTCCACTAAATTTTATGTTCATGGCTAATACCATGAGTTCTCCACTAAATTTTATGTTCATCTTGTCAACTATATTCTGCGTAGTCATATGTGTTTTCATGCCAGGAAGGTTTATGTTCCTCTGACAGCCATTTCATGGCACTTCCCTGCTCCTTGACTAAGTCCTATCATTTTTTTTCATTCCTATAGACTTGCTAATGTTAGCTTTGGTTTCTCTTTCCTCGAATTCATCTAAATTTCCAGAATTGAAATAGTTTTTGTATTAGAACCTTAATAATCTAGCATCAAGAGTTTGAATCTCATAGCCTTTATTCCATCTAATTAAATTAATAAAATCAAGCATGGGATATATGATACTGTGGAATTCTTAATGTTTTTCGCTCGTGTCAACTTGATTTTAATGTATGATAAATTAGGAACATCTGGTAACAGCATTGGCTTATCAATGTTGACAGAAACAAGAGTACTATTGCAGGTAGTGAAAAGAGCTCACTTGGTCAAGGATAAGAAGAAGGAATCAGAAGAACCGAAGATGGAACGTTCACGTTCACGTGGATCTTCAGGCAACTTCATTTTGATGATGGAGCTTAGGAAGAAAATCATTACCTTCAGAGACATCATTGACCTACCACCTTTTGATGCTTCTCTGAGCATAAACGAGGTACCATAGCACAAAATCGTCTGTTCAATGAAGTTAGAACACGAGACCATGCCTTGAATCTCTGAACATTTATCTGTGTTGCAGCTGGTGATTGGAACAATGATAGATCTGCACAATTTTTACCCTGAAATCATACCCAGTGGTCAACTGTATGAAATTAAGGGATCATCTATCGATAAGGTTTTCTATTTAGTTCCATCATGACCGCTCCATGGCAGTTGTTGGATGCAATTCTTTTAAGATTTCGAAGCTGATCATCTAAATGCATGCTCAAACAGGTTCTGAAATATTTTTGTGAGGCTTTGAGATCAATTGGGGATTCATGGATGATGAATCAAGAGTGGATGGACAAAGCTACATACAACATGTACAATAACAGTGATCAAAGGATCAGTTCGGAACAAGCAGGTATGATACAACTTTTCCAGAATTTTGTCAGCAGTATATTTTCATCCACGTTTTCGGATCTTGTAAGGAAAAAAAATGGAACAAGTTGATTGAAAGAATTTTGGAAAGAGGGCATTGTACTGAAGAGCTTGGTTTTTTCCATTTAATATCTCCTTGTACAACTAGTCTGAAGTTTCATGATTGAAGGTGATTACTTCTCTATCTTTCTTTTTTTTTTTTCTGAATTTTTAGTTGAAATTGCTTCGGCAACACTCACCTGCATGATTAAGATAGCAAGAGAAATGTTTGATGTGATGGATGAATATGAGCCAAATAAAGACATGCAACGATCCAACGCCTTCAGCAAAATCTTGATGGAATCCTCTTCAGACAACAACAGCTATAGCCCATGTTGTGCTTCTCCAGAGACTCCTACATCAGTGCTTCCCGAGTTTACGGGTTCTCCTGCTTCTGGAGAATTTTCAAATTTTTATAGTTCTTCTCCTCTTCTCAGATCTCTGAGAGTTCAAGCACTTGAAAAATTGAACCCCATGGACATAAAACGTCTCTCATTCCACATGCCTTCAAACCTGGAAATTCTAGACGGCAGCAGTTTGAAACGAAAGGACAGAGTGGATGATGAAACAATGACAGAAGTGGAAGCAAAGCGCAAGCCATTGTTCGAAAGAAGCAATTCAGAAGAAAGCAGCAATTGTGAGGAACTGATGTTTGAAATAGAAGCAAGCAGTAAATGTGATGTGAAAGCTGCTGACCTTGAGGATCACAGCAATTACAGCCTCAAACGTGGAATGCCGCAGATTGCAGCAGCTGAGACCCCTCCAGTGATAGCTGAAGCCATAACGCCACCAGCTGCATTGTCAGTCAATGCATCACCAGTTCCACCAGCACAGCCTCACATATCCTCACCCATGATGGTAGACGTTGTGGCCACACCATCACTACCATCTACTCCACCAATGAAACTGCAACCAGATGTAGCAACCACACAGCCACCACCTCCAACTCCACCTCCACCACCACCATTCGTGCTGCAGCCAGCAACTTTTACAAGGGCTAGCGTACCACTTCCACCACCACCACCACC
>Ga0325402_1005258_pt1 | contig 12096 bp, 4 predicted proteins | sample PopdelMetagenome_22_FD_207212 | JGI IMG/M metagenome (GOLD analysis project Ga0325402, IMG submission 207212) | Populus deltoides microbial communities from Bellville, Georgia, United States - Xylem-PdKOR-R3 | ecosystem: Host-associated > Plants > Phyllosphere > Stem > Wood/Secondary xylem...
ATGAAGAGTTTTTTCAAATATTGCCTAGGCTACTATTAGCTTTGAAAGAATCAAATTTTGGTATAATTATTGAGTGGAATCATAAGATGGTTGATGGTGATACAATAGTATTTGGGAGAGTATTCTAGGCATTTGGACCTTCAATTCAAGGGTTTCAATATTGTCATCCACTAATAAGTATTGATGGCACTCACTTATATGGAAAGTACAAGGCAAAAATCTTGTTTGTAGATGCTTATGACTTAAATAATTGGTGTTTTCTGTTGTCCTATGCTTTGGTTGAAGAAGAAATGAACAATAACTTGGCATGGTTTTTAGATTTGATTCACCGACATGTCATGGGTAGATGTATTGGTTTATGTTTAATTTCAGATATACATGCGGCAATTAAGAATATTATGTCATGGATATGAACTAAGCCAGATGGGTACTATCATTATTTTTCTCACCACTTTGTAAGTAACTTCAATAAAAGATTTAAAAATATGGCATTGGAAAAACTATTAGATAAGATGTGTCAAGAGCGTTCGAGATGAGAATTTGATATCATGTATATGATTTGAATGACAGGAATGATCAAATTAAAGAATAGCATGAGATTGAATTGAAATAGAGATGGGCATTATCATATGATGGTGGTTATCGTTATGGAATTATGACCACTAATTTTTTAGATATTTTTAATAATGTCTTGAAAAGTGTTCATGGTTTGTTTGTAACGGCTATAAGGCAAATTAACTTTTTAGGACTAATCAATATTTTGTTGATTGAAGATCTATAGTTGATGATTGTATTAGTCATGGTGTATTGTGGCCTTCGCAAGTGCTTCCTAGACTTATTGTTGATGCATCAAAATCAAGATCACATGATTTGAGTATATTTAATATCCTAGATGGCATTTTTCATGTTGAAACCCCCCAGTAATTGGTGGTAAAAGAGAGGTTCAACAACGGTTTCATTTAATCAAAGAACGTGTACATGTGATAAATGACAGTTATATCATCGATCATGTCCACACCTTATTACATGTTGTACATTGTGGTATTTTGACTTTGAAAATTTTGTTAACCCTTTATTTTCTAACATCATTTATAGAAATTCATATGGTTTTTATTTTGAACCTTATGATATTCCATCATGACTTAATTATACTAGGCCACAAGTTGAAGGGTGTCTAACTAGATGGAGGGTTGAAAAGAGTCAATGTAAATCCACTCGTCTGCATAATGAGATGAATGCTAGAGAGGGACATGCACAAAAAAGATGTGGGTTATGCAGTGTACCTGGTCATACTAGAAAAACATGTCAAAGTGGACAACTTATGTGAAGACTATTGTTTTAAATTGAGATTTTTATTTCATATCTTTATGTTATGTTTTTATTTTTATCCTTTTATTCTATATTCTTTTTCATATCTTTATGTTATGTTTTTATTTTTATCCTTTTATTCTATATTCTTTAACATTTTTTTCATAGGTACACGTCATAATACGAACTAGGGGAGGTGGATCTATAACAGGATATTGTGGCATATGAGAGGACGAGTCCTTATTATTTTCAGGTCCTAATGATTTATTGGTATTGCGATTGTAGTACAAGCATCAGTCCTAGGATATTTGGGCTTGATGACTAAGTTAATTTTTAATATATAACATGGTCACATGATAAATTATAAATGTAATTGAATACTTATTTTCATATTTTTATGAAAATCTCAGGGTGTTGCGATTAAACCTTGTCATCATGCCCCGATAGGCCTAGATGATCGTGTTCAACCTTATGCCATTGAAGCTGAATTTTTCAAGATCAATTATCTATGAGGCATAAATATTGATCACAACTTGATTGCAGCATTAGTTGAGCTGTGGAGGCAAGAGATCTATAAATTCCATTTTCATGTTGGAGAGATGAAACTGACATTATAAGATGTTGTCATTCTAGTCAACCTTCTTGTAGATGGAATTCATGGAATTCCTATTATAGCCCCCACATCTTTCAATAAAGATGATTTATGTCTTTGTCTATTGGGACGGGTGCCTTTCTCTAAAGGATATAAAAGGGAATATATTAGGTTAACATTGTTGAAGGAGAGTTTTGAGACCCCATTAGAGGGTGTTATAAAGATTGTATTATATTATTATGATAGAGCATATATAATGCATATGTTTCGAGCCATGATCTTCAGTAGTTTGACAAGGAATGTAGTTCTATGTTACTTTCTGCCACTACTAGAAAACTTTGTTGTCATTCATAACTACAGTTAGGGCTCAACAATGCTTGCATATCTATATCACCAGCTTTCCCACGTATACATATTAGACAGGAAACAAATCAACGAATGTTTATTGTTTCTATAGGTATAATTTGATATTATATTCTATTAAATGTAGTTAATTTAAATATTTACTAATTATTTTTATTGTAAATATGAAGTTATGGTAGTGGGAGCATCTTCACATATATTGTCTTGATGTTTGGAGAAATCAGATGCTCGACATGATTACGGGAAGACTACTCTTAATTGGAGCTCGATAATAATAATTATGAATGAATTATTAAATCTTTTTTCTATAATTTTTTTTCTAAATCAACTATCTTGAACAAGTTAGTTGGGTTGGGGAAAGGATTAGGCATTTTACACAAAATCTCATCCATGTTCACGAGTTCTATCGAGATGAGTTGGATTTACATGAGCCTCACCAGGTATACGTGAACTTAATTGTTTATTTTCTTATTTAACTTTATGTTTTAGTGTGAATGCTTTTAATATATATGTTTTATGGTTTCATACATGATATGCACATCGTACGTTGATGATTTGATTGGAAGAGCATCTCCATTATCCATTAAAGGAAGTGATTTATGTCTATCAGTGGTCTCGATGCACTGTTTTACCATAGTTGAGGTGCATTGTCCTAATTGAGTAATGTGTGAGTTTGGATTGCATCAACACATACCTGATGATGTTAACACACTTAATGACCTGCTTGTTGTTAAATATCGAGGTAAAGAAGAAAATGATTATTCGATGGTTCATGCATAATATATCAATTTTTAGAATGCTAGGAGAGATCACATATTTACAGAGATGTATCCACCTATTGAGTTAGATCTCTACATGTCTCAGTACATGAACATAATAAGGTAATTCATAATGCCACCATAGGAGTGTGTTACGAGACATCCACATGACACTCCATGTCAACTAACATGTAATCCAGATAATTATGAGTCTTGTGTATCGAGTATAATATATTGGTATGTATGGAATAGTTTTTTTTAAATGTAATAATGTTCTTATTTATATCTTAAAAATGATAATATAATTATTTCTTATATATTAGATGAATTTTTGAATACGTGAGGGTTAGAAAGCTATGACCGCAGTTTGTGATGCTACTGACAATGTTGTGCGCGATGCTTTCAATAATTGGTTCTCATCGTGTTGTTCTTCACTTGATGAGGTTAGGGAGGCTCAATGTTTGGACAATGCACTAGAGGAGGATGACCATGTTTATCATGTACAATGATGACATGCTCGTGGATCTGATGGTGCAGGCTCATCGACAAGTTAATTTGTTAGATGTTTAACTAAGTAATTTAATTAATTTATAATTGAATTGATATTCTTTATTGTAATGAATTATTTTGGTGTTGAGATTTTAATTTTTTTCATTATAAGTTTACATGCTATAGAAATTAGGTGATTCTAGTGGTTGTTGGTTGTTGTCTATTATTGTTGTTTTTATGATTCTATAAAATGTTGGCTTAAACTATAGTTGTTATTTTTATTACTAGGTGTAACTATGTTTTTACTATATAGACAACTGAGATAGTTGAGACGGAAAGTGTCTAGTATTTTAATAAATCATGTATTTTTTATATGTGCGACTAGTGATTATACATATAGGACATGCGCCACCACTATTTATGTGTTATAGTGAGAATTATATTCCCAGCTAGGAAATAAATTTTTTCACTGTATTAATGTGAGAAAATACTAAAAACAAAATTGAGGGAGGTAGAGAAGAAGATGCCTTTATGTGTTTAGCCTATCATTTCAAGACTTCTGTCGTCTCTTAACAGACAACGGCATGGTCAAATGAAGAGATAGTCTTGTAGAATATTTCAAGTATTATTCTCCCTAGAGAGGTACTTGAAAATCGCTAAAACGGTGTAAAAATGAATTTAAGTCGATGAGTACAGTTTGGTTGTAATGAATTTATGGTTTTTTAATCATTAATTAGTTAGATGCAATCCCAGACTTGTAGGTTGCAATTATAACTACATATCCTAATTGGAGTATCTATACTATTAAATCTGAAGCAGGTGTTCAAAACTTAAATATACTAGGTAATAGGTTGTTGATCTGATTAGCTAACTTCAAATCCTTCTCACTTTAAGATACATGATTTTCTTCTTTCTTAAAAATAATAAAGAAAAGAAGAAAAATCTTGGGGTGTTGGACTTTCTTGAATTATCATTCATCCATCTCAAGATTTGATTAAGACATATCCAGACTCTTGGATATTCTTAGGATTTGAATCAAACATGTTTCGATTTCTTAAAGAGGAAATGGCATAGGATAATTGGAAGAGCAATAACGTGGTGTGATTTGAAACTAATCTCTTATATTTCATGTTCTTAATAACTAAGTTCATATTCTTGGTTAGGTCAAAAAGGAAAACAATGTCTAGATGGAACTTTTTCCTACCAAGCTATATGCCATGCCATGCCATGCCATGCCATGTTCATAAGCTTTCTTCTGACCCGCTTTTGCTTCAACGTCATAATGATGGTGCCTAAGGTTTTTCTTTTCTACTTCTCTCTCTAGCAATGATGGTATTGATTGACATTAGAACCTTTTTCTCTTTTGCTCCATCAGAACAAATGGAGAGCTTCTATGGTTATAACATTCCACCACTAAAGATTAGCCTAAACATATAAATTTAAACTAGCTGACATTACAAGCATCAAACCAGCTAAGTTTTGCTAGCATGGATATGATATTGGTAGTGTCTTTTATCTTAAAAGCCTCAAAATATCAATAATGGTCCTTGGAGACCATGAAAAAGCCTATTTGGCTTCTTTCTTTCTATTAAAAAAGCTCCTTTTAAAATATTCTTTTGCAAAAAATATTGCTCTTTGATTTAATGGGGTAAAAAGTGTTCTTGTCAAACATAGTTATTGAATGTTTCTTTAGCTCATGACAATTGGTTTCGTTTTTTGAATTTTGCATCATTTTATAATATTAATCATTAATTACATGTGCGTCCCATTAAATAGCATAAGAGCAACCCCGTTTAACATGGCAGTCATAGTGCTTTTTGAAGGTGATATATGTTGTAGATGCAATTGATATCTTGACATTCATATAGTCATGTTGTGGATTGAGAATTTGAATCAGCTAGTCACTGAATAAGGAATTTTGTGTTAGGTGAGCATAACAAAATTGAAAAATTCATTAAACATAAAGGATTGTTTTAAATTTTAGAGGTGCAACGTCTCCCTAATTGGCTCCCCTCTCGAATTTTTAGTCCGTTAGGTATAAAGTTCATAACATCAACAATCAAACAATTAAAAGTTAATTAATCGCTCAAGGAATTATCTTAAATCACCAAAAGTTTATATATACGATTATGCAACTCTCTTCTGGAATTAGTATATACTAGTTTACAGCCTGCACTACATTACAGATAGAATATTAAAAAAAAATTAAATGTGAAAAAAAAATTCAGTTCACTGAGAATTATTTGATATTGTTATTAAACTTGATCCAGCAGTTTAACTTTGAAACTGTCCAACCTGATTCTTGTCTATCTCGAGTTTAAAATTACTTCACATGGGACTTTTCTTGACATGACCTCATCGACTTGGTAGATCAAAAAATAACCTGAATTATCAATAAAAAGTATGGTTTGACTTTAAAAATTTTCAAGATGACATATGTTTTTAATATTAAAACAGCAACGAGTTGGATTAACTAGGGCTTCATGGCTTAACCCACCAAACCCACGACCTGGATCATGGACTCCATTGGATTTAACAACATTGCTTTTAAAAACTATTTTTATCTTATTGATATAATAAAAAACAAAGTAAACACTCATGAAATTAAGCACCAATCAAATACCATGATGTTTGTTTGATACTGCAATAAATTCATAGAAAACAGACTGAAATAAATTATGGTGATCAACTCAAAATCACCCAAATGTTAAAGGATAAAATTGGAAAAACAAAGCCATAAGGATTCAATCGAAAGAAAGAAAAAAGGAAGATGGTGTAAATGTTAATATTTAGCTTTGATTAGTGAAGAGCTATTTGTGTTATTAAAGATGAATTTATTTAGATTGATAGTGTATCCAAATTAGATAAAGAATTAATCAACTTTATCTTGTAGGATATAGCATGGTTATTTTTGTAATTATATAGTTTATTTCGATAAATTATTTAGGAAGTTCAAATAGGTTTCATTAAAAGAAGATAAATACAAGTTATCCAAATATAACTGTTAGAGAAGTGTTTTATGAAACATGAATAAAAATTCGTTAAGAACGTAAAAGAAAGACTAAGAAGCTTGAAGATAATGCTTCTAAAAGGTTCTTATTCTTATCACACATATAAGTATATAAACAAGGACAATTTAAAGCATAAATAAAGAGAGAGCAGCACCAGGTGGAGTGGCAATAGCAGCGGAGTAAGAGTGCCCAATCAGTTAAGGAGTCACATAGAGTTTTGCAGCATATATTCTTGAAACACGAGTGAAGTGCAAAGAAAATGCTCAATGAGAACAATTTAAAGATTGCCAGGTGTTTTGGCAAGCTACTATGGTAGAAGACAAAACATAATGTTTATCTTGACAAGTAAAGTAGTATAGTTACAAATGATTTGCAGTAAAAAAAACATACTCTTGTAATCTTCTAAACTAGTGAAAGTTGTTTATCCTGATTTTGGTTGCCCCGAAGGGTTTTTTATCTCTTGAAAAGTTCTTCATAAGGTTTTCCCTTCGTAACTAACTAACTTGTTCATTTAAGTTTTTCATACCTATATTTATTTGGTTATTGATTAGTGGTTATAAAGTGTTAGCAAAGTGCTTCTTAACATATAAAGAGAAAAAAATGACTATCAAGTGGTATTAGAGCAAGGTCACTCAATTTAGAGTGAGATTTATTTTCCTTATTCAACATGTTAACACTAACTTCACCACTATAACTTAATGGTGAGAATTATGTCTACTAGAAGGTGAGGATGAAAGCTTTCTTCAAATCACTAGATGAGAAAGTCTGGCACTTAGTTAAGCATGGATGAACCATGCCTAAAACACTTTTTAGCAACTGGAGCATAGACAAATCCATTGATGGTAATTGGTAATTGGAATAATAAAGGCCTGAATGTTATATTCATGAAAATGTCTCTTGGTGAATTCAAAAGAATCTCTATGTGTAAGATAACTAAGAAAGCATGGGATATTTTTTAAGTTACTTACAAGGGAAGTAAGATAGTGAAAAATTCCAAATGTCAACCTCAAGATTTGAGGAGATAAAAATGTTGGAAGATGAATCTTTTAATGAGTTTTATGCAAAATTTAACAATATTGTAAATTCCAAGTTTAATTTATATGAAAAAAAATAGAGGACTCGTGAATTGTATGGAAGATTCTAAAATCCTTGCCTGAAAGATTTTAGCCAAAGGTAATAACCATAAAAAGAAGCAAGGATCTAGACAATATACATGTTGAAGAATTAGTAGGTTCCTTACAAACTTATAAATCTGCATTGTCTTATAAAAAAAAAGGTAAGTTCATTACACTTAAATATGTTAAGAAAGAACATGTTTATTCTTTTGATAAAGATTTTAATAGTTAAGATATTGCTCTTGTAGATAGGAAATTCAGAAAGTTCATGTTTAAGAAAAGGAACAATATTAAAGATAGGCAGAGACTTTGCAAAAAGAAATGAGTCAAAAAAGACTGCATGGATTTGGTTGAGCAGATTCTCTCTAAGATCAAGTTGTGGACCTCTTACATATGCTGGTTGTTTGTAACTGATCAAATTCATTCTTTTTTTTTCATCCAGGTGAATAAAAATCTACTATGTTTATTCTTCCTTGTTCTATTATTAAAAAGACTGAGAGCTTATTAGTTGTTGTTTTTTCTGGAAGGGTTCATCTATTTCCCCTTCAAAGGCAAAGGTGGCTTGGGCTTCGATTTGTTATCCTTTGCAAGAGGGTAAGGGGATTAAAATGGTCGAGACTTAGAATGGAGCAGCTATCCTGAAGCATGTTTGGAGGTTACTTTTAGACAAATCCTTAATTTGGTCAACTTGGATGCATTATGTACTACTCAAAGGTAGATCATTTTGGCATGTCAGGCTACCTTTAGTTTCTTCTCTATGGCCAAATAGACATCGTTTATGTGACCTTTTGCCTTTCAGGACTCTATTATCTACTATATTGTCTTAGGATGCAAAGGTTATATACAATATTGAGGATGGTGATTGGGACTTTCTTTCAAGTAGTTAGGACCTCCAGTAGATAACGGATTGCATTAAATTCCACCCCAGGGTTAGCTCTCCGGGTCACTACGTCTGGATAGGTCATTCTACGGGGAGGTTCACTAATGATTCAGTTTGGTAGGCACTTAGAGATTCTAGGCCCAAGAATATTATGCAGCATCTTCTCTAGTTTTCAGAACATATCCCACAACACTCCATCTTATGGCTTGCCTCTTTGGGTTGTCTTCATACTATGGATAGACTATAGACTTTTCAGATCATCACATCTACGATATGTATCTTATGTGGTTCACATGTGGAGACCCATGATCATCTATTTTTTGAGTGCTCTTTCTCGACTTCAGTATGGAGAGAGATCTCATATAAGACTTTATCACCTTGGCCTTCTATGTCATGACACCTTTTTCTTTAGTAGACTTCCTTTCTGTTTTGGGAGAGGAAGGACTTTAAGCATATTCTAGCATGATTGTCACTCTCTATCATAATTTACCTCATATGGAATTAGAGGAATAATCATGTCTTTAGTTAGCGTTATCGATCATAGCATGATGTGGTGGAAGAGATATTCAACTTATTGAGATTAAAGCTTCTAGACATAGAATTCTAGTACTAGATATCTATAGAAATCAAATCTCCTTGGCAGCTTTAATTTCTTTATTTATTTATGTTGTTTTATTTTGATTTGATGCTAGCTTTTTTAGCTTTCTTGTAGTCTATTTGCCCTAATTTTATAGGCTTCATGACTTTTGAATCTAAATAATGGATTCATTATATCTCTTGGGGTATGCCCATCGTATCACTATTCATATTTTTCTTTATATACATCTTATCTTACTCCAAAAAAAAAAGAGTTTACCTTTTGGTGGTTTGATAACTAGGATAGCTATCATGGTCAAAATACCTTTACATGACATTGAGTTAATAGTCAAGATGTATGGAAAGATCTCAGTTATAACTTTTATCAAATCTGAAGGTGTGATCAGTAAAACATGGTCATAGCATAAAGAGTCTACCTCCTCTCAGCTCGAAACTCCTCAAATCAACCCCCTACTCCTTGTTATTATAAAACAATTATAAGTATTATTAAACATGTTTGATAGTTTTAGCGGTAAGTGGGAACAAATGATTAATGCAATTGATAAGTTGCTAATAGATATGCAACAAGATATTATGCAAGTTAATGACAAACTTATTCAACTCTGTTTAGATGTCGAACAGGTGCATCAATATGTTGTTGGTGAAGATGAGAAATAGAGTTGATTCCAAACCAAGAGGGAGAAGATGTTGTATATACAAAGGAGAGTAATCAAGCAAACAGGCAACCAAGCCAGCAGCCCTATCAAAAAAAATTATTGTTTCTAAAATTTCACTGATTTTGTAATCATTAATGAATATTAAATATTTTATTTTGTAATAATTAAGTTATTTTGTTAGCATATGAATCTCTATGATGATACTTGATGCATGTAGTTGCATAACAATATCTGAAGCATAATAATTTTTTAACAAATTATGAACTATTAGGATGCAACATGTGAAGTTCTTTGTTATGAACTAATTGCATGAAACATATTAGGAACTAATAGAATGCTATTGCATATATATTATTAATTATTTTCATGCTATATAACATTATTTTAATTATGCTTGCTAGAATACTTTAATGAAGATTATATTTATAATCAAACTATCTAAACTACTTACATGCTAATTCATCGTTATTATATTTTTTTCACAAATCAATCAAAAGGGGAGATTATAAATCTCAAAATATTTGGCTTTAATTAGTGAAGGATTATTTGCATTATTAAAGATTAATTTGTTTAGATTGGTAGTTTATCAAAATTATATAAAGAATTAGTCAAGTTTATCTTATAGGATTTAACCTGATTAAATTCTGTAATTATGTAGTTTGTTTGGATAAATTATTTAGGAAGTCCATATAGATTTTATCAAAAGAAGATAAATACAAGTTATCAAAAGATAATTATCATAAAAGTGTTTTTGTAAAACACGAATAGCAGTCTATTAAAAGCGTAACAAACTAAGAAGCTTAAAGATAATGTTAATCAAATGTTCTTATCATTATCACATGGATATGTATATAAGGAAGGACAATCTAGAGCATAAATAGAGCAAGAGAAACACTGTGTAGAGCAGCAATTGCAGCGGAGCAAGAGTGTCAAACCAGCTAAAGAGTTATACAGAGCTTCATAGCATATACTCTTAACACACGAGAGGAGTGTGAAGAAAATAATGAAGGAGAATTATTCGCAGTAGAGTTGGAGAGCTTGCAGACTCTTATGTAAATTGTTAGCAGCTGAATGTGCTATTTAGGATGATAATAGTTTGAAAATCATCAAGTATTCTAGCAAGCTACTACGATAGTAAACAAAATAGAGTATTTGTCTTGACAGATAAGTTAATATAGTCACAAAGGATTTGTAGTAAAAAATACTCCTTTTGTAATCTTCTAAACTAGTAAAAGTTGTATATCCTTGGTTTGGCTCCCTTTGATGGTTTTTTATCTTTTCAAAAGTTCTTCAAAAGATTTTCTCTTCGTAACCAAATAACTTGTCCATTTAAGCTTTTCATACTTTTATTTATTTGGTTACTAATTTGTGGTTTCAAAGAATTAGTAAAGTGCATCTTAACATACAAGGAATAGAAACAGGACCGTCAGATGGAATTTAAAAAAAAAAGAAAAAAGGAAAAAATATGGCCCTAACACAATGGTTCAACGTTGAAACCCAACTCTTTGCCTAGTTTTGATTTAAAATTAACCAGTATGAGAGTTTTTTCAATGTGATATAATAACAAAAATAAATGCTTATAAAATTGAAATATATTAACCTAACTCCTTGCCTGGCTCTGGTTTTAAATTAACTTGCATGAGATTTACCTCGATGTAATCCAATTGACTAGTCAAGCCTAAAGACAACCTAGATAACTGAAAAACAGTGCGGTTTGTCTTTCAAAAAAAATCAAGATGAAATCTTTTATTTGAATATTGAGACGACGATATATTAGATTGGTTCAGGTTTCGTGGCTTAACCCTTCAAACCCGTGATTTGGATCATGGACTCTACTAAGTTTACTTAATGATATGATAACAAAAATAAGCACTCGCAAAATTGAACATCAACCAATTGTCAATACATTTGTTTGAAACTGTAATAACCTCAAACAAAGCCTCAAACAAAGCAAACTATAATAAATTATAAAGACTAATTCAAATTAATAAAATATTAAAAGATAAAATTAAAAAAATCTAGAAAGAAAAAAATTAGAAAATTGAATTAAAAAAATATAAAGGAAAAAAATATGTATTAACAATAAAGGAGTTTTACCCTAGTTTTTCTAATAAAAGAGATAATATGTACGGAATGAAACTATGGCCACAGAAAGTAAGATGCATAATAATTCAATTAACATGTCTTGATCATTTGTCTAAGAATCTACTCAATCATAAAATTCAAATTGAGTATTAAAGCAACGATTTTGTCTCAAACTTTATAAAATCTCATTGCCATCATGCCACGTAGATTCTAGTGCATGGTCATCAATCAAATCCAACCTC
>Ga0325402_1005261_pt1 | contig 12092 bp, 5 predicted proteins | sample PopdelMetagenome_22_FD_207212 | JGI IMG/M metagenome (GOLD analysis project Ga0325402, IMG submission 207212) | Populus deltoides microbial communities from Bellville, Georgia, United States - Xylem-PdKOR-R3 | ecosystem: Host-associated > Plants > Phyllosphere > Stem > Wood/Secondary xylem...
CCTATACATTTCTTTAACAAATTTTCCATCCCATTTGCTAAGATGGTGGAATGAGATGTAAAATGTTACTTGTAAGCAAACGTCAAGTTATTTATTGAAATCAATATACAATTAAGTTTTTGTCAAGGAAATGCCACACATGCATTTATCATGAATAATTTTCATAAATCCAAGCAAATTTGCTATAAAGTTATTATGGTAAGGCCTATTAGCTCATCAACCATATTAATATGAGATCACACAATGTGTGATTGTGAGGATTTATTTGTAGCTTTTGAAAATATACACAAAAAATAGATAGCTGTGATAATAGAAACAAAAACAAGGTGCATGCAAAGAGATATTTGGCTTGAATTTTTATTTTTATTGCTTTGAATGAAATTGACACATTTGTGCATAACACTTCTCTACAACATCAAAATTTACATGTCTAGGAGATCATCCCCATCCATAATAGATAAAATGAGTACTCTACCTGAAAAAGCCTTCTTGATCATATAAGGATCTTCATAGTTGGATGGCCGTTTTCTTTTGTCTTCCCTTAGTATTGGAAAAATCTTCTTTAACACTAAGTCACTTTCTCTAAATTCTTTAGGGTGAGCTTGCTTATCATATGACTTTGCCATCCTCTTTTGGAATAGTTAACTATAGAATAGAAAATGATGGCTAATATCTTTTCACAGTCAATTTTGGCCATGAAAGCTGAAGTTGCTTGAGCATCTGTGTAAACTTTGTGATAAATTAAGTATATATCAACCAAAAAAAATAATTATTTAAAAGTAAATTCTTGTGGATGGTGGTGAAAAATCCACAGTATATTAGTGTAGAACTCTACATAAAGTAATGGATGAAACTATGCATAAACAATGTTGGTTGCCGATGTAAACCCACGTTTAATTTTATAATCTTTAATAGAAAATGGTGAAAATTCTAAGAAAAGTTTTATTATGACTAGAGGTAAAAAAAAAATTAAAATATGTTATACTATAACTAGAAGAAATAATAAAAAGGTTCGATGAGCATTTTGGTAATTAAATGAAAAATCTCCTCCCTCCTTTAAAGTTAAACTTGTCGGCTATAGAAGCCATTTTTGGCTTGTGGAGTTTTAAATTCTCTCTTCTTTTCTTTTTTCTTTTGATCAAAGTTGATGGAGGTTAGAGGTATATGAGTTCTATCCAAATCACCAAGCAAACACGATAAACCTAGTGAGAGATAAAGTTTCGAAGTTGAGAAAATAAGAGAAACAAATGGCTTTTAGTGAGAGAGAAAGAAAATTGGTGGACAAATTGTGTTGGAACTTCCTTAAATGAGTTTATTTAGTAAATGTAAGATAGTTGTTTTGTTGAGTTCATGCAAATTGTTGGGGAAATATTTGTGTTGATGAATTATTAGTTGCTTGGTATGGAAATGGTATGAATGACAACAAATTTAAGGATAAATTGAATAAAAAACCATGGGTTTCAAAGGGTGAGTGGCTGACCATATAGATATTAAATTTAAGGGACAAGGGAATTTGTGTTGTATAAAATTTTGTGTTAGTTGAGTTGTGAAAGGTTAATTGATAATAATAAAGGTAAAAAAATAGTTAATATTTATACGACTTGTATGTTAACCTATGTTTAGGAAGATATAAAAAGGAAAACCTAATAAATTGATGTTATTGAAATGCTAAATTGATTAAAATGAGGTTGGTCGGTGGTTGAAATTAACGTGTATGAAACAATTAAAGAAGTTTGGTCATGCATGCATTTTTTAAATTATGGTCGAATTGACACGAGAAAATTAGGAGAAAAATTCTAATACTTTAAGCATGAAATTGTGATTTGTGAGTGTTGTGATAATTATAATTTGTTTACTAATGAGATTGAACTAAAACAATTGGCATTTGGTTGTTAGTGGTTAAAGATTAAGAGCTTGAAGAATGAGAAATTGGACCTAAAACAATTGGCACTTGGTTGTTAGTGGTTAAAGATTAAGAGCTTGAAGAATGAGAAATTGGACCTAAAACAATTGGCACTTGGTTGTTAGTGGTTAAATATGAAGAGCTTGAAGAATGAGAAATTGGAGAAAATGGTGATAATCGATATTATGTTTTGTTTTAAATTTCAAATAGATGGACTAAATTGATATAATTAAGGAAAAGTGGGGTCTAAATTATGGAAACTAATTTTTGTTTCAAATAAATCATAAGAGGAAATTCTTGGTAAGGATTATGAAAATTAAAAACTAAAAAAAATAAAATTAAGCATGGTGTGAATTAGAGATGTGAATGAGTACATGTATATGTAATTGATGGATTTCATAGTTGGTCATTAATTTAGTAGTTAGAATATAAATTTAAGAATTTATGTATGTTTGAAATCTAGTTGAAAACATGGAAATCAAATAATGATGTATTATGACATAAAATGAGTTTATTTGAATAATTGAGAAATTAAGAAACAAGGTAGCATGACTATGAAATTTAGTACAAGATATGGTGATAATAAAGATGATTGATTATGTTTGATTGAACTTAAATAATTTGGTGTTGATTTACATATCCTTATGGATACAGGGGAGATGTCCGAAGAGAGACTTGTTTTTACATTCGTGTATTGGAGGCTTTAGGTAAAGATTCATCCCTTATCTTAGGAATTAATTTAGTTAATATTATCTATTAAATTACATGCAGTTTATAACAAATAAATTTTTTTTCAAGGAAAAAGTTATAAAGAAAATATATATATGCCTTCAGGGCAGGAAATGAGAATTGTAAATATGACTTTCTTTAGGGGCAGGATAAGAAAAATACACATGCCTTTGGTTAGGATATAAAAATAGTATATATATGATATGCCTTTTGGATATATATATATATATATATATATATATAAATATACACATGTTTTTTTTTTTTATATAAATATTTTATATATTTTATTTGTTTTTTTTATATATATATATATATATATATATATATATATATATATATATATATATAGACACATACACATACCTACAAGATAGGATAAAAGTTATAAGAAATATATATCTTTTTTATAACTTTTATCATGCCTCATAGGGGTGTGCATGAGTATACACTCATGCGTGTATGAGGCAGGTTAAATGATAATAGCAGTAATTGAATCTTTAGAATGGAAATGTAATAAATTAAAAATGATGTCTTTGGACAAGATTGATATAAGATTAAGTATAAGGGCAAGTGTAATATATAGATGAAAAAGATAATTATTGGACCCTAGAAAATTATATGCGTTGAATGGGTTAACCAAGAAGGTGAAAAATTCATATTATGATAATAGGTTGTATTTATAATGATTATAAAATTGTTGATAAGGAAAAGTTTAATTGATGTGGAATTAAAAAACAAACTATAATGGAAGGGTCTTTTGAATAGTGTAAAATATTGTAGCACATGATATATGTACATAGTGAATTAGAGTAATGAAATTATAATTTTGGTCCTCAAACCAAAAACATTTGGTTTGGATGATAGGGGTAATGAAGTCTTTTTTATTTTTTATAAAAAGTAAAAATACTAAAATGTTATTGGAGACAAAAAAAAATATGTATGGTGTCTTAAGGTAGTTTTGGTTTTTCATTTTTGAATGCATAGTTAGATTACATAAATGCCCTTAAAGTCAGAAAATAAAAGCCTTTGGTTAAGGCTTATTTTTGGCTATTTATGTTGGTTTTTTTATGTGCTATTTTATTGAGGGTATTATGATCTTTTAACTAAGATTAAAAATTACAAAATTTAAAAAATTTGTTGGCTCATGGGTTAAATGCACCAGCGCATGGTAGGTGTCACGCACTTCAGATGATACTTGTTGTGCCTCTTGGCGGTTGAAACTAACCTTCTACCGTGTCGCTGAATGCACTACTTTGTCCTCTTCCTTCTGGGCTAACACGTGTTGATGGTTGTTGATCGGTTTATCGCTAGTGAGTCTTTCTTTCTTTTCTTCTTTTTATATCTCCTCCCCAAAACATTGTAGATTAGTCTTATTTGTTTTTGTTTTTTTTCTACTTCGGTTTGTTTTCTTTTAATTTTTTATTTTTATCTTTGATCCTTTTATAAAAGTTTTCTTTCTTCTCAATTTAATCGTTCAATTTCAATTTGTCATATATTATGTTTTAAAATTTGGTCCTTATTCATTTGATTTTTAATTACTTTTAAGTTTTCTTTTTGAGTTTTGATTTTTTTGATTTATTACTTGTATAAAAGTTTTATTAGTTTTTTATTTCACCCTTCAATCAAAGTTTATGGTATTTTATTTATTTTAACGTGGTCCTCATTTTTTTTTTGCTACAATTATTTTTCTTTTCAATTTAACCCTCTAATAAAAATTGTCTTTTTTCTTTTAATTTGTTATTTTTGTCCTTAGTCTTTTTGTAAAATTTTTATTTCTTTTCAATTTAGTCCTTCAATTCAATTTGTCATATTTGTTTTTTAATTTGATCCTTGTTCTTTGAATTTCTATTTTTTTTCTTAGCCATTTTATAAAAGTTTTTTTTTTTGTCTTGAACTTCACCCTTCTATCTTAGTTTATGGTATATTATTTTTATTTTCAATTTTTTCCTCATTATTTTAATTTTCCCCTTTTTGTTGGCCTTATTTTTTTAAAAAAATTAACACTCTAACTTTTCTTTTAGTCACCCTTTGATTTTTATCTTGATTTTCACCCTCAATATTTTAATTACAATTTTTATTTTAGATCCTTTTATGTTGTTGAATTTGTTTTTTGCATGCTTCCTTCTTTAGCGTTAAATGTGTTGGGGATTACGCTTCACCATCTTTCCATGTATAATGCATCTAATTTAATGATCTAAGTCAATGGTCTTAACGCAAGTCACCATCTTCTTTTTCAATTTTATCTTTTGACATTATTTTTTTTTTTTTGGTTAAATAGGATATGATAATGGCTCCTTTATTCCTAAGTCAAGTTCTTAAAATAAGTGATAGCTTATACACCACCTACAAAACAAAGAACACAATAAATGCTTATTCACCAATTCAAATACTCGATAGTTAACGTCCAAGGATAGTAGTTGAAAATGGATTATCTAATGTCCACATTATCAGCTACAAACTCCTCCACATTAGTGTTAACTCACCTAACAATCCTCCTAACATTAAATTCTCTTCACTCAGGCCTATTTTGAACTTCACCATGATCATTAACACATTGCCTCTCAAACCTATCTCTAAATTTATTGGCCATCTAATCCATTCGCTGATTTATAATGCATAACAGAGTTACAATTTTATTATCTTCTTTTTTTGGTGTCATATTGTTGCTTGCCTCTAACATTTTCGAATATGAAAATTGATTAGTTGACAAGAAATGTATATTTCTCACCCACTCCCTTATGTGTATACACTTCTTATATATTGTTTTTAAGAGTAGAAATATATCAATCTTCACTAACAACTATATTCAAAACCTAAAAAATAAAGTAATCAATCTCAAACTTTGTATATTGTCTTTAGTTACTCTTCTTCTCCTATCAACCTTCTATTTAAAACAAATCACAACAACATTGATCAAGCATCTCAATAATCTCACTAACATCAACCTATAAAAATACAAATTAAGAAAAGAATGTAATGAAATTTATCACCACCTTTACGCATTGTCCTCTTGTAAAGAAACCCACAATCCTCTTGTTAAATATCATTCAAGAATCTAAAAGAACAAACTAAACCACAATTATCATCATAATAAATATAATCATTGTAAACCAACTATTAATAAAGTAAAAATAGTTAAAATCCCTAAATTTAAGTTTTAAAAAAAAACCTTAGAAATTTACTTCGAAGCTACTTCACCTAAATTGGAGGAGACCGAGGTGTCCCTTGTTGGAGGTGGGTTAGGTTTCGAGTTGGGTGTTGTTGAAGGATGATTTAATGGGATGTCATTGTTGACTCTTTTCCTATCTTGGCCTATTCTTTTTTAAGAAAGAAAAAAAGAAAGAGGAAAGGGATGATGAAATTGGACGAAAGAAGCGAGAAATCTCAGATAAAACACTTTGATTTCTTCTTCCACTTTATCTTCTTCTTCATAGGAAAATCAATGATAATGAAAAGAGAAGAAAAAGTAAACCAGAGGCCAGAAATAAGAAAACAGGTTGTAACTTTTTCATGTCTCAATAATCCAAGACAAAAAGTAGTTAAAATGCAAGGGCCAAACCTTGTTTACTATTAAAGTACATAGTGGAATGTGAGAAGGTCTACAATACCATCCACACTAGATTCGCCCTAAGATTTAGTTTTAATTTGTAATTTGTAATTTTGGTTTACTGTTGGCAAAAATTCAATTCTAGCATGATTTTAGAAATAATTATGCATTTTACTCTTTTCCTTTCATTTTCTTATAAAGTCTAGCTTAATCATAGATATAGCCTTGTAATAGATTTTAGGCAAATAATTTTTGAAAAGTAAAATAACTAGGATTTGAGTTTTTCCTCATGTCTAATGAGCTCCTTATATTTATCTTTTCGGCTTAATCAAATTAGTTGGTGATTTTTCTTCCTTCTGAATCACTTTCTTCTATTCATAACAGTAGTTACCGTTACTGTGGTTATTATTTATACTCAGGGCTTGTTTGGAAGTGTGATAAATGTTACTTTGCAAAGTGTTTTTTGCTTGGAAATGCATCAAAATGATATTTTATTTATTTTTTAAAATTTATTTTTGACATTAGCTTATCAAAATGATCCAAAATTACAAAATATTAATTTGAAGCTAAGAAAAATAAAAAAATTCAAAAGTATGGTTGGATCGCAATGTTAGACGGGGCCTAATACCAATGTAGTTAAGCCTGCTTGTTTGATTACCATTGTCATACCACTAATACCATTACTATATAAATATTATTTAATACTCAAAGTTTTAATAATTTTGTAGGCTAGTCATTTAAAATTTTAAAATTATGTTAGTTTCTTGACTAGATTAATTGACTGTTTTTTTTTATGTTTTCAAAATTAATTGCTTTTTCAAAATGCTCTTTTGATTTTATTTGTGATATGGGATATTGAAAATTTGACTAGAAAAGAAGGGTGTTTTGAACACAATTAAATTATTCAAAATACTAATATAGTATTTGGTTACTGTCTTGGAACATAACATATGAAGAGTGAGGAGCCATAAGAGACAATGCAAAAAAAAAAAAAGACAGACATAATTATGTTTGGTTATAGTGGACAAAACAAAATAACATATGAAAAAGTCTAATTTACTCTTAATATGAATTGCTATCAACTTACATATTTAAAAATAATTAGATATTTTTTACTTTAATTTATATTGAGTGTTAAAGTTATTAATATTATAATAACCCTATTTATAAAACCCAAATTCATATGGTAGGTCAACTTGGAACTTGAACCGGTCCGTGTTTAAGAAAAAATAGAGGAAGGATTGACTTGACCTAATCCGATTAAAAACCCGAGATAAAACACGAGTCAAAAACCCGTTGACTATTTTTTAAAAAAATATTTTTGGTCGAAACAAGGTTACTATAATTATTTTCTTTTAAAAAATATATGGATCAACATTGGTTAACCCTCTAAACTCGAGACTCGAGCCTTACCTTGGGTTGATTCCCAGATAGAAGTTTTAAGACTATAATAATAATTATTTTTATCCATATGTTGACTCGAGTTAACTCTAGTTGACCCTCCTAACTCCTGACTTGAGCCTTACCACGAGTCGACCTCTGAGTTGGATTTTAAATTTATGATAATAATAACTTTTATCATTACATTGATGTTTCTGACTCGTGACCTAGACCTTACTCCGAGTCAAGTTTTAAAACTAAAATAATAACCATTTTTATTCTTATATTGACTCAGGTTAACATGGGATAACCCTTTCAACCCATGACCCGGGCCTTATCCTAGGTCGAACCTCGTATTAAAATTATCATAATAACCATTTTTATTCTTATGTTGACACGAGTCAATCCAAGTTAACCCTTTCGATCCATGACTTGGGCGATGCCTTGGGTTAAAACCCTGAGTCAAATAAAAAAATTATGATAATAACCAATTTTATCCTTATGTTAACCCAAGTCAAAGGGGGTCAATGCTCAACTCAAAATGTGACTCAAGCCTTTCTCTGAGTCTACCTTCGAGTCAGGTTTTAAGATTATGATAACAACTACTTTTATTCTTTTGTTGACTAGGTTTACCCTCTTGACCCATGACTTGGACCTTGTCGTGGATTGACCCCCAAATTGGGTTTTAAAAATTATAATAATAACCATTTTTATCCTTGCATATCTTAGTTGGATAATTTTAGAATTAAGAATTTTTTACAAGGATATTTTAGGAATAAAAAATAAAAAATAATATCTTTAAGAACATGTCCCTTCTGTATTTTCTGTTTTGGAAGTACAAAAATTTCCTCCAAATTTTACCAATGAAAAATTTATTTTTATATCCATATCTATGTTTTTTCAACCAAACACATTTATGTTTTCAATATCTTAGTCCTTTTTGTCTCGGGATAGTAACCAAACACTACCTAACAAACAACTAAATTAAAAACATATAAGAATACCAAAATTCCATATGGAGTTAAACTAAAGGAATTAACTAATTATTTTGTTTAGCATTCATAGGTACTAAACTAGATCAATGACTTGTGCTACGTTGCAGGTGAAATCAATTTTTTTAGCATTACAAAAAAATACCAAAGCATTGCTAACATGTTTGTTTTCTACCAAGAACTTTTTTGTATCATAAATTCAAAATTTGATGCACAATGAACAATATCTTTCTTTTTTTTTTAATATTGAGATAGTGATAGTTGTTTTTTCTAAATACTTAGATGACAACATATTAGATCGACCTATGTTAACCTCGGATAACCAAATTTGCAACTCAAGTCATGAGACCGTGATAATCGCATAGAAAAAAAAAATCATGAAGCTCAATTCTCAATCACTAAAATGTTGAAGGATGAAATTGAAAAAAAAATATTTAATTTTAAAAAAGGATAAAAACTTACCCGAGTCCACTTGAATTAACCTCCCATTGTCATGAGAATGTGATAACCTGATGGGGAGCAAATTGAAAAATATTATGAAACCCTATTCTTCACCAATCCAATGTTAAAGAATAAAATTAAAAATAAAATCAATTTTAAAAAGGAAAAGAAATCTAGTTAACCAAGATAAGATTGTCGTATCTGTGACCATAGTCAGCATATCACAGATTATTAGGCTGAGATAAATTCATAGAAAAAAAATCATGAATCTCAATGCTCAACTAACTAAATGCTGAAAGATGAATTTGAAAAAGAATCAAATAACAAAAAGTATAAAAACAATCGAGTCAACCTAAGCTAACTTGCTAAGCCTGCGGCCCGAGTTATAATACTAAGATAAAGTAATGAAAAGCAAACAAAAAAAATTAAAAAACTCAATTCTCAGTCAAACTAATGTTAAAGGATGATAATGAGGAAAAAAAGTAAATCCAATGATTGAAGACCAAAGCTGACATCCAAAAATAAATGATAGACCACTTTTCAATCTTAGAGAGAATCAAACATGAAAATCAAGGGAATGAGAGAGAAATGAGAAAAAAGAAAGAAGATTAGGTCACTAAAGCCAAACCAAACTTCCTCCACGTACATGTAATGCCGTGGAAGGAGGAGGAAGTCAAGACGAATCTAATGAAATTGTAGAAGGCCGACAATGGAGTTTAGATGCTGATAATAGAAGTTAGAGGTTGTCACACGCGTCGTCCAAGTGTGACGACCCTTCTCACACATAACGGTGTTCAAAAAAATTGATCAACCGTGAAAACCAAAAGAACTAAAGAAAAATTAACTGAAAAAACCGAACCGAGATGAAAAACTGATTAAACCAATTTTTAAAACCATATATTCTAATAGGTCCAGTTCGATTTTGGTTTTATAACTAAAATTGACAAACCGAATCGGACCAACAAAAAAAAATCCTAAAAAGCCATCATCTATATAAAAGGTTTATAAATAGTTAATTAACCTAACCCTAACATAACCCCCTCTCGCCCCCCTCATAAAAAGCTGCTGTTTGTGCAAACTGCATATCACCTCTCCACCTCAAAACTCATTCTTCTTTTCCCTTTCAAGTTTTCAACTACTCTGCATTCTGCGTATGTGCTTTTGCATTCTCTTCTCTCTTTACTTCTAGCCAAACACAAACCCATATCTCCATCTCTCTAGCTTCTCTTCTCTCTTTACTTATATGCAAGTCGTCACGATCCTTCTTTATTTTTGCAAGTTGCAGCAGAAGGAGATGGCTCCTTCATTAAAGAACAGACGGTAAGGTAAATTTTATCCTTATGGCTTCTTTAATCAGATATCTTCACTAATCTTGTCCTTGTAGGATAGAATAGATAATCAAGGCCCTGCTCTTTCAACTCTAGTTGCTTTCTTTCTTTGACTTCAAGCCCACTTGCCTTCAAATCCAGATCTACAGCAGGCAGGATAGAGTTTAGTTCTGCTTTTTAGATTTTGCTTATTTGCTCCTGAATAATGTTTCGAACTCTTCTGAGGCTATTTGATTTGAAACTTTTTCTTATTTGCGTGCTTTCATAAGTATGTGTGTCAGTGTGTGTTCTTTTAGGTTACAAAACAATTCTAATATAAATGTATCATAGGTTACAAGATTGGCTGCAATGTGAAAACATGGTTGTCGGGCAAGAAGGTTAGCTTCATAATAAATTCAAGTTTGCTGTTGATTTTGTTAGCTTTATGAATTATTGAATTTTTAGATATTGATTGTTCTGTTTAGAAAGAAAGGAAAGCACTCTATACAAATAGTTACAAATCATTAAGCCCTCTATTTGTTGGATTAAGTTTCCCGGTTTTATGATAAAAACCAAATTTAACCAAACCGAACCGATTCAATTTGAACTAGCTTTCGGTCTGATCCGGTTAGTATTTTTTAAAATCAATATAACTCGATTTAATTGATTTTATTAGTTCAAACCGAATCGTGAACACCTTCTACTCACACATGCTAACCATTTCTTCCTTTTCATTCAATTTGGTTCCTAAACAATAATTTCATACTCAAATTTGGTCTCTAAAACTTTAATTATTTAACCAAATAAAGCATCCATCAAGTGCTGAATTTTTTCTTGAATACCTTGAAAATCCAATATGAAATCAATTAAAGCCAACTTTTCAGTATAAAAAAATAAAATGAAAGAAAAAAAATTGAGTGAAAGTGACATCATTATTACAATCTACTCTAATTATGTGAGTGTACAGTGCTTTAGCTAAACGTTCTAGTTGCTTTTAATTAATTAATTTAATAAGAGTTTCCTAGACAAGCACTTTATTTACAGAGGGCCACCATGATATCAAGAGGACCTCCATCTTGCTTGGGCCTTCGGCTTCTGAGGGCCGAGCTGAACAACTGTTGTAATTCATTTATTGGGCCTAAAATAATGAGATATTTTGATAACAAGGCTGTCAAACGTGAACTCAATTAATGGCATGAACAGATTCTGCACAGTGGACAAACATTACTTGAGCAAGTATTTCGCATCCTCCGGTGTTTTCAAGTTTCAGCGGATTTGATTGAAGATGAATTTTATTTGAAAATATATTAATTTTTTTATTTTTAAAAAATTATTTTTGATATTAATATCTAAAAATAAAAAAAATATTAATTTTAAATAAAAAATTATAAATTTTAAAAAAATATAATTTCAACTGCTTTTCAAACACCGCGGCTTATACCTGGCTCGTTAATTAATTTCTTACGGCAGCTTTTTATATGATTATTGCAAGATTGTTTTTACCATGAGACCGCATCATTCGAGCAGCAGGCCTGTTTGGTATGATAGCATGGCCTTGCCTTTGAAAGATTTAAATTTTCTTTAATTTAATTTTCTTTAATACTTTAAAAAAATTAAAAAATATTATTCTAATATATTTCTAAATAAAAAAAACTACACAATTAAAAAAACCAGTAAAGTAAATAGATTGGTCTGATGATTTCCGATACTGCAAACGCTAGGTGAGGTCTGATGTGCATGCACCAGTGGCATCAAATCAATCAAAATCACCGAGAACAAGCTGTGAAGTG
>Ga0325402_1005264_pt1 | contig 12087 bp, 11 predicted proteins | sample PopdelMetagenome_22_FD_207212 | JGI IMG/M metagenome (GOLD analysis project Ga0325402, IMG submission 207212) | Populus deltoides microbial communities from Bellville, Georgia, United States - Xylem-PdKOR-R3 | ecosystem: Host-associated > Plants > Phyllosphere > Stem > Wood/Secondary xylem...
AAAACAAAAATATTTAGGGATCAAAATAAAAAAAATAACCAAAAGAAAAAAGAAAAAAAACCATTGTAAATTATTATTATAATCTATGTTACAATGCATGTTTGCAAATTGTACTTTCCCCGCACTCTTTAATTTTTTTTCTTTTAACTTAATAATAAAGCCTTTCAAAAGGTTCTTCGTCACCCACTGCATTTTTAAAATTTATTTATTAGTATTATTATAAAGTGGATGTTCTAATGGGCCTTTGATTACAAATGGAAAGTAATCCTCCACCAATATTCGTAAATTTAATTTGGATTCTCTTATTTGAACAAAATCTCCTTCGTATCATTGAGATTACATATTTAGCTTTATTTAATTTATTCTGAAATGATTATCTTGTGAAAGCATTAAGTCATTTATTTAAAGAAAACGAAAAAACAATGATATTAGACTTTAATATTTTGGAATGGTTATAAAATAACATAAAATCTCAAACATGAAAATCTAAAACATGCGATAATATATTAAGAGGTATAGCAACAATTATTTTTCAAAATTTTTTTTTTTGAAATTTGAAATATATTAAAATAATATATTTTTTATTTTTTAAAAATTATTTTGATATTAGTATACCAAAATAATATAAAACATCAAAATATATTAATATTTTTTTAAAAAATTAAATTATTTTAAAAATATTTTAAAACATAAAAATAAACACACCCATAATTCACTTTTATATATATATATACATAAACCTTGTGTTGCTAGTGTGAAAACGCAATATGCATTGTTTCTTTCTTCGATATTTTTTTGTTCTCGAGATCTGTTTAGGAACTCAAAGACCACTTCACTCCCATGTGAGGTGCTCTGTAAGCAGTGACGTGATGTAAATGGCTATAAGCCACAACTACTCTTGCCGTAAATGCATCTTTTCACCGTTTATACATATCCTTGGAACGCTCTCCACGTTGCCCAAGGGCTCGGCATCCACACCTGCCATTTGCATACATCAAATCCAAATCTTTTTTTTCTTTTCTCCTCGCGAACCAAAACCAGAACCACACAAGGCTGTATCTTACATACAAAATCTATTTCTCTCTGATTTTCTTCTTTACCTAAATCTATTTCTCTCTGATTTCTTACCTTCCATCTCACTATCTAGTTCTATTTACATGTACATTGGCTTTTGTACGTTTGGAATCTTGGGATGGAGCGAATTTGTAGAGTGTTGCAAGGGTTGAAACCTGCATTGCTTATGGTGTTGGTTCAAGTTGCATTTGCGGCAGTTAATGTTCTGTACAAATTGGCAGCAAATGATGGGATGAACTTGAAGATTATCGTTGCTTATAGATTCATATTTGCCACTGCTTTCATGGCACCTCTTGCATTCATCGTTGAGAGGTTTGGTCTCTTCGCTTCTTTAACCATCTCTCTCAAGTAGCTACTCTTCGAAATATCATAAAATCTGGGCATTCAATCCAATGTTCCTTATTGTTTACAATATCCTTACAAATATTCAGAAACTTTCAAACTATCAATGCATGCGAGAGAAAGGAGTTTTTGTTCGTTTTCTACCTGTCTCTTTGTCCATTGGCGGAATAAAGTTGTTTCACTTTGCTCTTTAACGATTTTTTTTTACTATAAAGTTTTCCGTATTTTGTGGTTTCTCCTCGTCAAAGCATCAAATGGTCTTACGCGGATTTTTTTATTATTATAAAGTTTTCCGTATTTTGTGGTTTATATATATATAAAGGATGACTGCTGCTCATACTAGTCAACTATTATCATTTCATCGTCTCTTTCATTCCTTAACTTTTTTAATTAAGATTTTATATTTTATGTTATTTTTCATAATCAGTATTTTCTTTATATAATTTAGGTTTTAAAAAACTCTAATTTCTTAATATATAATTTAAAACTGTAATTTTTAAGATTTAAAAAACCTTAACTTTCTATCTTTTATTTTACTATATGATCATCATGTATCAATTCATGTCGTCATTTAATAATTCTATGTAAAGTCTTAATCAGTAAATCTGGTATCGCGAGACAAGCATCTTTAGCCATTCCCAGGGTTCTTCAAATCTTCTTTTCTTACTTGCAGGAAATGTCATGAAATTACTACTGAAAAGGAAATTAATGGTTTCCTTGTAATGTATATATATAACCAGAAGATTAGGGGAAAGGAACGAATAAACCAAAAGGTTTTAAAGTCTATAACACACAGAAAAAAGATTAAGAGTTCCATGTACTCGTTTACAATCTAATAATTGTTATGTGTTGTTTTTGCAGGAAGAACAGGGGGAAATTAACGTGGACAGTAATCATTCAAGCATTTTTTTGTGGTTTATTTGGGTAAGCTGCATGTCATCACAGCTCAATGAAAAATTAAGAGAACAAAAATAACAGTTGCTTGACATTCATTGCACTTTCCCTGTTATCGGGTGAGCGATCTTTATAGTAAACAATCACTTCAAGAGAAATTAGTCAGCATATCAAGTTGATTTGTTTTATAAAGATACGATATCCATGAATTATTTTCTATTCCAGGTGTTCGTTCGCTCAAAATGCGTACATCGAAAGCTTGGCCTTAATATCTGCAACTTTTGCCTGTGCCATGGCTAACCTAATTCCAGCTGTTACCTTCATCTTAGCCTTCATATTTAGGTAAGTATACAAGTGCGTTACCTCAGGCAACGTTTTGTTCTCTTAGTTTACTGTGCAATTAATGGAAGTGATCCTTCATAGTAAATTATAAATCATTATCCCTTTTCTTTTAATGGCTTTGTAAGTGTAGTTTTCAAAATCATTAAGTTCATTCATTGTCCAGAGTTTACTATTTTTTTGTCCTTTCAAAAAGGTGTTTTTTAGTTTATTTTGTAGCATAATAAGTTGGAAGATTTAACAATAAAAGGGCATTTTTAATTAGGGAAATACATTATCATGAACATAGAAGGACCAGGTTAATTACTAGTAAATATAAGAATTTAAACACGTCGACTAGTTAAAAACAAAGGCTAGTTCACTCTATGTTTATTTTTTTTTTTATAAATGGTTTACTCTATATTTTTATAGCAAATTTACCATGTTTCTCATTCGTTGAACTTGATCAAAAGGATGGAGAGAATGGAGTTGGCGTCCACAAAAGGAAAGGCAAAGGCTATAGGGACATTGATGGGAATCGGTGGTGCCATGCTTCTCACATTCTACAAAGGCGTAGACATTAACAACGGGTCAGCAAAAGTTAACCTTTTGAATCATCGTCAGTACTCTCATGCGGCTTCATCTCATGGTCACGGGCGTATCCTGGGCTTTTTCATGGCGTTATTGAATTGCTTGTCTTATTCTTCGTGGTTGATAGTTCAGGTAATTTTGACTGGTAGTATTTTAATATGTTAATGTTAAAATAAATGAAAAACACTAATTTTATAAAATATTTTACGCGATAATATCAAAATGCACGTTATCCATACCAAAAGAGTTGAATTAGCATGCCTAAGCTGGTCCAAGCTAAATCCAAGAAACACTTGATCTTTTTTTAAAAAGAAATTGTGGTAAATTTTAGACAATAATAATTTCTTCGAGTTTGATTCCTTACTTTTGAGGTTATCTATAAATGCGAAATAATCTTTTTGCTGTTTTTTTTTTAATAACATGCATGCTTGTTAACGCAACAATTGTTTTTTTTTAACAGCGTCACCTATTAAGAATAGTGTTCTTTAATAAATTCAAATAATCCCTTCATTGTAGTATAATACGTTAATATATATATATATTATTGGGAGGAGGTTAAATTCAACACAACCAAGTCTATAAGAAATCATGTTTTTCTTTTCTTTTCTTTTTATCCTTTAGCTAACTAATTAATTTCTCATACTAAAAGAATACTAATTAATTTCCTGCAGTTATAAGCAAATAAGTATATTAATTGATTGCTCGTGGAAACAGGCTAAAATGAGTGCAAGATACCGGAGCCATTATTCAAACTCGGCTTTAGTGTGTGCAATGGGAGCAATCCAAGCAACTGTTTTTGCTCTTTGTCTTGAAAGGGATTGGAATCAATGGAAATTGGGATGGAATATTAGGCTCCTCACCGCAGCTTTTTCGGTATATTCATTTTAATGCTCGGCAAGCCATTTATTGATCTCCGATCGAAGATATTCTTTAAGCTCTGATAACTTTTGTTTATCTGTGTTCGCTGATTTAGCGATTCCCTTTTCAAGTGAGAGCTGATTGTGTATGTAGGGAGTCGTGGGCTCTGGTTTGATGGGGATACTTATCTCATGGTGCTTGGCCATGAGAGGTCCATTGTTCGTCGCTATTTTCAGCCCTCTCATGCTTGTGTTAGTTGCCATTGCCGGATCATTGTTATTGGCTGAGAAACTGTATCTTGGAACGTATCGCATTTCTTTTTTTTTATTAAGGAGGTTTCATATATATAGTTTATCTGAATAATTTCTTTGAATTGATACTGTACTTGTATCAGTAAATTAACTGTTTTTTTCTTTCTATTTAGCTTTAGAAAATTAATATTTTTTTCAGATTTTTTAGTTTATTTAGATTAATTTTTGAATTTATTTAAATAATTCTAGACCTTGTAGAGATACAGATTACTTGAAAAGAAATATTTAATAATAAAATTATGAATAGAATTATATGTAATAACTTATGCGATCTTAATTTTATTTTTTAATTTGATATCTTTTTATTTCTGTTTCTGTTAACGGTAATTTATTAACAAAATTATTACAAATTTCAAATTAAGTTGACATTCTGTAGATATATTTTTAATTTATCATAGGCATTTAGCATGGAAGATAATTAGTGGTTAGACTTTTATACATAGCCTTATAATTTCAAAAACTAGGATACCTTATGGAGTATTGGATTTTATTATATGGTTTAACTTCTTTTTTTTTCTTTCTATTCACAGCATATTAGGAGCATTGTTAATCATTTGTGGTTTATATTTTGTACTATGGGGTAAAAGCACAGAGATGAAGGCAAAAAGACAACTTGCTCCGTCAGAAACCGAAACCTCCCAGGAAGTTGGCATCATTGTTACCTCTCCAACAAAAGATACTTGTTCCGACAAAAGCAAAGTAGATATAGGTTCATCGAAAAAACAAAATAATGAAGGAAAATGATGCAGAAAAGAGAAAAAGTGAGGGGATGACAATGTCCCTTGAGACTTCAAATTAATAAAATGACGCAGAGGGAGATGAAAGGGAAGGAAGGATATGCATATATCATTCCGACAGTACTATAGTACATAAAATCCCAGTGCAAGTAGTGTATTTTATGAAAAAAAAGAAGTGTTAAACTAGTTAATTAAAATCTTTATTTAACTAGTTAGTTAGAAACTTTATTAGATTATGATAATTAAAGGTGTAATCTTCTTGTAAATATAAGAGTAAATGTATTCAGAATTTCAATTATGTATGCAGGTGCATGTTGAATATCAATTAATAAGATATACACAGATTCAAAATTGCTTGTTTTTAGTAGTTTATAACAATTGGTATCAGTGACTAAGTTGATAAGAGACCAAGAGAGCAAGAAAAACTCTTTGCAGCAGCAGAAAAATAGTTTTTTTATAGCAATAAAATTTCAGTAAACAAGGTAGCAATAGCTTATTTTCGTAGCAGCAACTTACTGTGAAAACAACTAGCTTTAAACTTGCATGGTTTTTCAATAATTGTGTTGATCAACCAACCATTCCATGCTTTAATGGTCAGTATGATCATTAAAGCATGTAATGGAGGATTTTTTAAGGTTGAAGGAGTATTGACAAATCTTTTCTCAAGAAATTATTGAACCACCATCTAGATCAATAGTGATGATCAATAGTAATGATTGTGTAAAAAACAGAGATAAAAGCATACCAATTGAAAGATTTTCATCTTTCAATTGTTATGCTAAATCTATCATTTGAAAATTAAACACTCCATGTTGTTGAAGAACAAGATCTTTATATCTGGCTTTGCTTCGTATGTATGTCACCTACGTATCAAAATCAAAGGCACCCACTCAATCGATACCTTAAACAGTCCTTCAAATACAAACTCTTTCTTGTTTTTCGCCTTCCATATTCTCACTTTTCAGTCATATAAATTGATCATGTTGGTTTTTGTACTTTTGGAATTTTGGATGTCACACATTTGTAATGTGTTAAATGGAATGAAGCCTCCACTGCTTATGATTGTGTTTTTTTTTTTTTTCAATTTGACAGTAGATGATGGAACTAGCTTCAAGTATATAATTATTCATATTAAATCTTAAGTTGTCTGGAATTATTTTGGGGTCTATGCTAAGTTAATATAAGTTCCCTTGTAAAGATTTAAAATGAAATGTTTAAATATTTCAGTTAATGAAGTTTAAAATTAGCTTAATAATAAAATAAAGATAATAAGAAGTGATAAAGGTGTAGAATATGAAGGATAAATTGGCAAATTCTGTTATTAAAATGGTATTACTTGCCAAACTATTACTTCTTATTCAACACAACAAAATGACATTATAAAATATAAGAACCAAACATTAAAAACAATGATAAATGTCATGTTGATAAGTTTGAAAACAACTCAAAACTTGTGGGTTAGACAATTTTAATTGTCAATTATGTACTTAATACAGTATCCCATAAAAGTTAGAAAAAAATACCATATGAATTGTGAAAAGATAGAAGACTTTCTTACAAATACTTCATCGTGTGGAGGTGTCCTAAGATGATAGTAATACCTGATCCTAAAAAGATCAAAATAAGATCTAAAATCGTAGATTGTGTATTTATAAAATATGCATACAATAGTAGTGCATATTGATTTCTTGTACACAAATCATGTAGTGAGGATATTCATCATAGTACTATTATGGAATCAATAAATGCTATATTCTTTAAAGATGAGTTTTCATGGAAGAAAACACGGGAAAATTATTTATTTAAAAGAATGATTAAGGCTAGCTCAAGGGATCATCATCAATCAAAAGATGATTATGATAAAGTTGAGCTTAGAAGGAGTAAAATGACAAAAAAGACCACAACATATACTGCAAGATCCATAATAGAATCAAAATTTATTACTCTTGATAAACTCAGAGAGAAAGCCGAATGACTTTAAATTTTCTTAAAGGATATTTCATATTAGCTAAAACAAGTGTCAATTATTTATGTCTATTGCAATAGTCAGTCATCAATTGAAAAGATACAAAATAATATGTGTAATGATAAGTCTAGACATGTATATTGTAGACATAATGCAACTAAACACTTGCTCTCAAATGAAATTATTTTCATTGACTATGTAAAGTCAAATGAAAATACTTTGAATCTGCTAACCAAAAGTTTGTTGAGAGAGCTTTTGTATAATTTATTAAAGGAAATAGGCTTAAAGTCCTTAAAATATGAAATAATATAATGATGATAATCATATCTAGTTGATTGGAGATTTTATAATCAAGATTCAAATGAAAAACTAAGTTACATAATATTTTTGGAGGCACTAGAAAAATATTATTTTATACTTATTTCTATGATGAAATAAGTGCTAATTGCAATGTGATAAAGGGTGAGCTAAACTCTTAATGATTTTCAAATCTTAGTACATCAAATGGAGTGCAACAGAATACTCTTAAGGTAAGATGAGTGAGAAATATGGTTGATGTTTTGAGAATTCTAATATAAACTGAATTATCTAGAGAATTCATTAACTCAAGAGTTTTTTAGAATCAAAATGAATATAACAATAAAAACAGAAATAAATCTTGAGATGAAAAATTATATAAATATTATATTTTAATTTATATAAAAGGTTGAATAGTGGTATTTAATCCAGTAAATTCTATAGAATTTCACAATGAAGATTCAAATACAATGATATCACTTTTTACAAAGGAGTTGAAATTCACATCTGGTCAACAAACATTAAACTTCTGCATCATAGTAATGGTCAGCGACACCAGGTGGCTCCATCTCATCATAAACTTGTCACGGGCTTTTTTAACGGCATTCAAGAAATAGAAATAAATATAATTCAGTGCTAGTATTGTTTCTTTCCTGTAGAACAAGGGGAATAACGCGTTTAGATAAACAACGTTAGCTCACAATCTTTGCTAGCTAATTGTAACAACTTCCTTTTATTTCTTTGGCAAAAATAAAAGCAGGTAGACTCATTGATTGTGGAAGCAGGCTAAGGTGATGGGAGGTCTATTGTTTGCCTCCGTTTTCAATCCTCTCATGCTTGTGCTGGTTGCGATTCCCGGCTCCTCAGAGCTGGACGAGAAACTAGACATTAGAAGGTATTGTGTTTTCTCTTCAATAGATTCAGTTTCCATTCTATTCACATAAATTTATTATTATTATAATATATATATATATATATATATTATGTTAATTTTACATTAGTTTAATCAACATGGTTACAACAAAATTAACTTTTAATGACATTTGTATAAAAAAACTTACAAAAATAAATATTATGATAGATATACATGATAATGGCATTTCATAATTGTTATTACTATCCATCTCTAACGGCATTTTTTTAAAAAATTTTAGTGACAATTATGGTATATAAAGGCATCTTCGAATGCTATATTAAATCTCAAACAATTAATATAAATGTTTTTAAATTCAAAATTGGTAAAGTTCTACCATATATATTAGCTACTAAAATTGATATAAATAATTTTAAAGTTAAATAAATGTCACCAAACACATATAATAAAGACAATTGATGGAAATGTTTTAATAGCATGTTTTTACTTAAATGCTGTATAGTTATGGAATAATTTACACTAAAATTTTTATTAGGTTACGGTGAGCAATCACACGTTGTTTATTGTTGTTGTTGAAGATTGTAATATCCTCATGAAAATTCCACAATTTACCCACAGTGAATTTATATGGTCAATTTGACCTGTTTACTTTCTTTTTAAATTATAGAATAATAGGATTAATAATAATAATCATTGGCGGTTTATATATATTTGTGTTATATATGGGGGAAGGCAAAGAGTCAAAGATGATTACACCAAGGAAGAAGTTGAAACAATTACCCATATATATTACCTCTTCACGAAACTATTAGTAACGAAAATAACAAGATCAGCTCTTAGAGATGGTTTAAGCAAAGGATATATATCTGATTCTCACAGTAAATATAAAAGTTAATTTTGATTATGTTTTATATATAACTTAATCAAATTAAATTTCGAGTATTTATTTCGTATGGTGTTCATGCTATTATTCCTCTTCATATAAAAGCTCGTGACATAAATTTAATTCGAGTTTTCAAATAAATAAGATTAAAGTAGTAAATTTGGTTTGTAAAAATAATAATTATAAACCTCCCTCCTTTAATTCCCAAATTGGAAGGAATATTTTTTTATTTATTAATTCGTTTAGGACCGGTGTAACCATTGCGCTCCACCCACAGAAACCAACTGCCATTTGAAATGCTTATGTCTGCTCTGCCGCCTTCTCTTCTGCCTACAAAACCCACCAAAGACCACAATCACCACAATCAATTCCAGTCATTCTCTCTCAAATCATGCCTTTCCCTTTTAGAGATCTGCAAGTATATCATCGAGTTTTCTCAACTCCATGCCCGACTCACTAAACTTGGCTTCATTAAAAACCCACTGGCCCTCACTAGACTCTTGTGCTATTCATCAATCTCTCAATATGCAGACATCAACTATGCTCAGTCAATCTTCAATTTTGATAAAAACCCAAATACATTTGCTTATAATGTAATGATTAGAGGCTACGCCCAGAGAGAAAAACCCAAAAATGCGCCTTTTTTTTTATAGCATGCTTTGTAATGCCAATTCTGGGCCATATAAGCTAACTTTCCCTTTTGTTTTGAAAGCATGCTCTCAGGTTAGAGCAATTGAAGAGGGTAAACAAGTTCATGGGCTGGTTTTTAAACATGGGTTGAGTGAAGATCTTTTTGTGCAAAATAGTTTGATTAGCATGTACTCATCTTGTGGGTTAATTGGCTTTGCTTGTCAAGTGTTCAATAAAATAAATGACCCGGATGTGGTTTCGGGGAATTCGATGATCAGTGGGTTGGTTGATTTGGGTTTTGTCGAGGAGGGGAAGCAAATGTTCGATAGAATGTCAAAGAGGAGTTTAGTTACATGGAATTGTTTGATTGATGGGTATGTTAAGGCTGGATTGTTGATGGAGGCTAGAGAGTTGTTTGATCAAATGGTGGGAAAGAATTCGGTTACTTGGAATACCATGATTGGTGGGTATGTGAGTTTGGGTCTAATGGAGGATGCGAAAGGATTTTTTGACAAGATGCCGTGGGAAATGAAGGATGTAATCACTTTTAATTTGATGATTGATGGGTATGCAAGAGAGGGTAGACATAAAGAGATATTGGAGATATTTAAAGAGATGCGTGTGGCTAAAATAGAACCCTCAAGGTTTACCATGGTAAGTGTGCTTACGACCTGTTCTTATTTGGGGGCTTTGGAGCAAGGTGAATGGATGCAAGCTCACATAGAGAAAAATGGGATTGATGTGGATTCTGTTCTGGGTACCGCTTTGGTTGAGATGTTTGCGAAATGTAGAAACATTGAGAGGGCTCTTTCAGTGTTTAAAAGTATGGAGGAGAGAGATGCGGGGGCATGGAACTCAATGATTCATAAACTAGCCGCCCATGGTCATGGCTCTTGGCTTTCGCAATTTTTTCAGACATGTTGAGGTCAAATACTCTACCGGATGGCATAAATTTTCTCGGCTTATTAAGTGTATGCCGGCATTTGGGGCTCGTTGTGAAGGAAAAAGATTTTTTCAACTCATGAGTGAAGAATATGGCCTGGTGCCAAAGGTTGAGCATTACGGTTGTATGGTGGATCTTCTCTGCCGTGTAGATCTTTTAGAGGAAGCGAGGGACTTGATAGACTCTTCACAGGCGTCACAGATGAAATCCAGGGTTCCCATGTGGGGTGCTCTTCTTGGAGCTTCATGTCGGCTAAAAAATGTAGTGATGTGTGAATATGCTGCCAAACATCTTTTGCAATTAGACCCTTTTGATGGCAGCTGTTACACAGTTTTATCCAACTTGTACTCAGCTGTTACAGGCTTGTATGAGAAAGCCATTGAAGTAAGGAATGAGATGAAGAAACAAGGACTGGAAAAGATCCCAGGCAGTAGTTCAATGGAAATAGATGGTCTAGTTCTTGATTTTTGGGTGGGTTCTTGTTCTCTTGAATAGTTCTGTTGAATAATACGCCTTATCTCTCCGACTACTAGTGTGGCATCTAATGTAAACTCATTTAAGCTGTCCTCACATCTAAAAATGAGATGGGTGATACCTTAGCAAGACAGGAAAAGAAACAAGAACAAACTGATACGATAAGTGGCCACCCATTTTCCATCCTTGTGCACATAGCAAATACCATAACTTGGATTACGAAGGGAAAAAAATGCCCTAGTTGGAGAGGACTTGATACAAATAACTGAAATAAGGCTCACTGTCAAAAGAGATACTTTAGCTAGAAAATTTGCAAAACACAAAACAATTATGACAGCAAAAGCAACTAACAATGGCTTAAAAAGCCTTCCATTCGAGCGAATATCCTTAGTAAAATCTATAATAGGAATTTGAACTCTAGGACCAACCAAATATCCATACGAGTAAGACAAAAATAAGAAACTTTCGAGTGCTTTATCTACTTCAAAAATACGAGAAACAAATAAGTAAATCATCGTTTTCCACCACCACCTCCACCATGCTTAGGACCCTTTGGTGCAACACCCTTATGCCTGCCCTTGGATTGTGTCTTGGCCATCAACTTGACTTTCTCTGCCTTCTTTTCATCCCTGGTTTTCTTGATTCTCTCTTTGATTTCACTTAAAATAACAAAAAAACCATTAAAATAAAAGCACAAAGAATCCACCTACAACACCTTAGTAAATAGAAACCAAAGGCAACACCTCCCAATTCACAAATCACAAGAGATTAAAAGTGAGAGAGCATACCATAGAGCAGCATCACAGACCTTAGGCTTCTCAGTTCTCCTCTTTTGTATAAATTTCAAAGTAGCACCAATTAAGGCTTTTTAAAGGTTTGACACTTCTTCTTAACA
>Ga0325402_1005265_pt1 | contig 12082 bp, 6 predicted proteins | sample PopdelMetagenome_22_FD_207212 | JGI IMG/M metagenome (GOLD analysis project Ga0325402, IMG submission 207212) | Populus deltoides microbial communities from Bellville, Georgia, United States - Xylem-PdKOR-R3 | ecosystem: Host-associated > Plants > Phyllosphere > Stem > Wood/Secondary xylem...
TTCATCAAAAAAAGAAAAAGAGAACGAGACCAACTCTGGAAATTTTCAAATGCACCGCTGTCTGTCACTAATTTGCTACCATTAATCCAGAATCCGTACGGTTAAGATTTTCATTAATTTGTATTGTCTAACAAGGACTAGGGTAGAGATCATTCTTGAGTAGAATTGTATTGAAGATTAAATAAGAGATATCTTGGTAAGCGTTCACCTTAAAGGAGCAAGCATGTGGAATTTATGAATTTCTCCCAGGAATATGCCCTATCCAGTCAGTTCACTTATTGGTGGACGGTCCATGATGCTGGATGCTGTCTTTGCATTGCTTTGCAAAACTGGGTCGATATCGGGTAATTTAGGAATCTGAGCCAATATATCAATTGTTCGTCGCAGGAGGCGAGCTAAATCCCCATCGTCCATTGCACAATCCATCATTATCTCCTTCCATGTGAGCCCTGCAGCCCAGGCTTCAACCATACCTGAAAATTGGCTATCCAAACAACAGGTTATCTCTACCCCGTGTTTTTCTTGAAGCTTCGAAAGGTTACTTCTCTGCTCATTTAAGATGTTGATAACATTGATTACTGCAGAAGAAGGTTCGTAGATGTAGTTGTTATTTTCCCAGGCACGAACTTTGATCCCTTCAGAAACTACACTTGCGCAGACAGCTGCAAGTTGTCCAGGTTTCAAATCCAAAAGGATTCTACTTCGAAGAACCATTGCAAGCCACAGTTCATTTTCTCCTCGAATCGCAGCTGCAGTTTCACCAAGAGGAAATATTACTTGTGTGTTGATATCCAAGGCCCTGCTTTCATGTACAACATTGCTGATCTTTAAGAATTCTTTCCAACCAGATGGTTCGATTTCCTGCAGCCGTTCGCTCAAACGGTTTGATCTCATCTTGAGGCGTTTTATCTTATCCTCCGTAAAATTCTTCCAGTGTAGGATCCTCTTATATTCTTTAAAGCCTTCAGTACGTGCTATCGTTTTTTTCAAACGTGCAACTTTGTTTCTTTGATCCTTGTAACTTTCTAGTGCATCATGGTAAGCTTGTGACATGTGTAACACCTCATCAATCTCAGAGAGACTATTTAAAACAGGCACATTTAAGCTCCATGACCATGTCTCGAGAGATCCTTCCATGTACCATAAACCACCAAGTTCAGATTCAGCAAGCTTTTCCCACTGCTTCTCCTCCCTGTCAAGAAGCATCCACATGACTTCATGTGGCAAATCATCCGCTAGAGACAAGGCAACATTAGGAAGGCCTGTCCTATAAACAGTTTTGATCCATTTTTCTGTAAACAGATACCAAGAGTTATCTGAACCAAGAGCTACATGATAAGATGGCTCAACATCTTTATGAGTTTCAACTTCACTTACATTTGACTCAATGGGTGCAATGGTCTGTGCTAATGAATCAATGTCAGAAACCATGTTTTTAAACTTTGAACCATCAAATGAATCAGCATTCCCCAAATAAACAGCAGGCACTGAATGTTCCACTCCTTCAGAATCTTTGTATTTCAAGCACAAAAAGGGTAAACGATCATTTCCTAACTCTTTCAATAAAATTTTCAGGGCATTTAATCTCTTTGTTTCCATCTTTCTGCGTAATTCAGTCCGCAGGCGTTTCTCTTCCCTCAATTGTTCTTGTAAAATTGTAATCTCCTTGTATGCCCCATCAGATAGGATTTTCCTGCTCTTTCTATCTATAGCATCATCACTGGTTTCTGAGGTCAGCATTTCAATCTCTTTCTGTATTTTAGCTAGCTCCTCTTTTGAAGCAAGCATCACATTGCTGCCAATATATGTTCCAAAACTTTTCTCAACTAGTTTCCTGGCTTCTTTCAAAGTTCTCCCTGCCTGGAGAACCTTCATTTCATTTGATTCGTTTGATCTACGAGTAATTTTTGCACCAGCAAGAAGATTCAGCACCATCCCATAGGAAGCAGTAAACTGTGATACAAGAGGTTCTAGTCCAGCAAATAGAAGCTTGCAGCACTCTTCCGCACCTTCATTGGAAGCCTGAACCAGCACAACATGGCCCCTTTCATCAATGCCTCTACGACCAGCTCGCCCAGCCATTTGAAGAAGCTCGTTTGGGCTTAATGGGATACGTCCACTACTACTCCTCCTGCTGAGAGACGAGATAACAGCTGTCCTAGCAGGCATGTTGATTCCAGCAGCTAGTGTTTCTGTAGCAAAGACAACTTTAATAAGTCCTCTCTGGAACAGTTCCTCAATAAAAGATTTCCATAGAGGGAGACATCCTGCATGATGCGCAGCAACCCCTCTTAGAAGTCCTTTGACAGCAGTCTCCCTGACAGCATCGGGATTCTGAACACTGAACCTCTTCAAAGCCAGTTCAACCTCACTTGCCTCACACTCATCTAAGAGCCTGCAACCTTCAAGGTACTGCACAGCCGCATCACATCCTCTTCGGTTAAAAATAAACCAAATTGCAGGCAGCATATCCCTTGCCTTAAGCTGTGCTAGTGTATCAACAACTTGAGGCACCTGAAAATCATGATTTTCTTTAGATGACTAAACTCCTTTTTCCTTTCTAGAGGACAGGTTATAAGTCAGCTATAACAAACTAATATACTCAGAAGAAAAGGAAAGGAGGAAAGAAAAAGAAAAGTGTCACATTATCAGAGAAACAATGGATAAATGAATTGCCTGTGAACGGCGTATTCTGCTTATATCATTCTTCGAAAGAGGTTCTTCAGACATGCTACCAATACTATCAAAGCCCATGTTGCTTCCACGTTTTCTTGAATTCCTTCTTCTCGACCCATCATCCTTGTAAGATTTAACTCTTGAAGCAGAAAGTTGTAGATAATTGAGCGACAGCTTCCTGTTCCAAATTAAAAGTCAAAACCAGAAATTAGTATCATTCCATCACAAAGAATTCTTTATATAAATGCAAGAACATTATGCAACCATCATCAACACAACTGCGACATAAATTGAATTTGGAGTTCAGACGAAGAAAGAATTTTTTTTGGGGGGGTACAGGATGAATAAGATGACAGAAGACAGACAAACCTATTCATGTGCTTTCTTTTGTCATCAAGAAGAGGATACAAAGAATGCCTGGTAGAGAAGTGCCAAGTCAATGGAACTGGACGCCTTGATGATGTCACCAGTTCAGTTTCACCATGAACCTAGAAAGTAAATTGAAATAAATATCAATTTACCTTTCTCACTGTGAACAATATTATTTCCATAGGTCACCAAACAAGACAATACAGAAGCCATGGCTGGCACGACTAATGTGCAGAATTGAGTTCAAGCATGTCACAATTTTTTATCCCATTGAGAAAAGATGCATCCAGAAGTTTTGTCCACATATAAATGGAAGCATATCATTATTTCAATCCATCTGATAAGGGAGGTATGGTAGAAGTTTTGTGCACTCTTAATTTACACATATCACTCCAATATACCTTAACTTTTTCCATAAACAGGTTTCAAAGTAAAATTAAAGCTAGTTCAATAGTAGGACAAGAGTTCAGACATGAAATAAAAAGCATAGCCTTGGTAATCATGCAGCCAGCCCAAAAGACAATTACTTCAACAGAGGAATGAAAAGCAGAAGAAACATCCCACAGCCAACAAGAACAATGTCTAGACATGTAAGCAGTTGTTTTTATTGGAATTATCAAATCAATGGTGAGTTCTTGGGATGACGGGTACATGTCATGTGCAGGTGCATTCATGTATGTGTTCATCTTTTATATTGCTGGATAAAGCCAATCCTTCAGAATGTTAATTGTCCAAAACCAATACAAATGCTAAGGATGCAAACTGATCAAGTAACAAGAAAAATTGCTAGTAATCTCATCCACCATTCATAGTGCATGCACTTCAATTCTTAATTTGCAAACCTAAGAGTCTAAAGGAAGCCAACAAATGCATTGAAGACATCACTTCTGGTTCCCTAAAGGTAGGAGTGTACGAAAACCATTAGGAACTCAATCTGCAGCAACAGGCTTATGCATCCACATTAACTGCAAAAGGCATCTTCCTTAACCAAGACAAAAAATTTACACTCTATTAGCACACCCACATAATTATTTTAGAATGATAGTCAGTGTGATCCTTCTGCCCAACAATCACAAAATATATTTCACTATTTCTGTGGTCTTGGACTCTGTGAGAAGCAAAGCAGAAGAAAATATAAAATGAAAGAAGGATGATAAAGTGTTGTTTTTAAAGATAGTCGATGCTTAAATATGATACAAAAATAAATAAATAAACCAATGTTGGCTTAGATCATTCATCAATATATTTTGGCCAACAATTTTCCACCATTTTTATACTAGGTATCCATAGAAATCGAACATGTCAAAGGCCTCAGCTGGAATGAGAATGGTTCTGATCTATTCCATATCAAGAACAATTTAAATGTATTTTCATTAAAGATCATTAGCAACTAAATAATTAAGATGAAAGTTTCTGGGAGATATAAAATTAGAACAAGATATTAAAAAATGAACCTCCCAAAGTCAAACTCTGGATGATAAGTAAAATTCTGGTTCTGTTAGGTTCTTCAATAAGAGGAAGTGGAACAAGCTTAGCATTTCATTAAATTCCTTAACAACAGTTCCACAAATAGTTTGTTAAAAGTAGAAGAACGAATAATAAATGGGTCAAATGGAGCATCTTGTTACTGGCAAGGAATTATCCTGCAAGCATTACTGTGTAACTGCCATGTCTGTAAGACAGTTCCATACAAGGTAGTATAGTGGACATTTATAAAGAACTGTACCTCACGAATCCACCCAGACAGCTCATCTGGATTCTTGACTGTTGCTGATAAACATATCAGTTGAACTTCTTTCGGGCAATAAATAATCTGAAAAGGTAACAATGTCCATCACACTATGCAATGCGATGAAATTTTGGTCTGTAAATGAGATACTGAAATATAAATTATACTTACTATCTCCTCCCATACAGTACCACGAGATATATCACTTAGAAAATGAACTTCATCCAAAACAATCACATCAACATGGAAAAGTCCACTCCCAGAGGAAACCATCCCAATGCTGCATGAGAAGTCCAACCACCATTTATATACTTAATTCAAAAGATAAATTGAAGTAACAAAAGAAGTACGTGGGTCATAACTGCATGAGGAAAAGGATAATAGATTTTCTATACACAAACCAAATTTCCAGGTAAAAGAAATTCAGGTCTACAAATCATTGCTGACAACTTAATCTGCTTTTAAACTTAAACATCGTGATACTGATGAATTTATAAAAGCTAAGCAAGGCGATCATCATCCTTCCAATGTACAGTATAGTTGAAATTGAGACTGGGACCGGGACCGATTTTAAATAAAATCTTGTTTTCTTACTGCAAATGTCAATGCCTCGATATCAATCTGTTACTCCCAGCTGTACTAAATTAAAGTAACATTGTTCCATACACCATCTGTTGGTAGGATCAAAATATTTAACCATTACAGTATAGAACAATAAACATACCTTTGATACAACATGTTTCGCAAAATCTCTGTTGTCATAATCAAAACTTGGGCATCTTTATTGATGGCAGAATCTCCTGTGAGAAGGCCAACATTCTCATCCCCAAACGTCTCCCTGTAAGTGTAGTTTCAGAGAAATAGTACTTATCAATGAATAAGCAAAACAAAGCAATCTTGTTATTATTTGAAGAGGTGGAAATCACAAACCGAAAATCACGAAATTTCTGGTTGGATAAAGCCTTAAGAGGAGTGGTGTAGAAAATCCTCCTTCCTCTAGCAACAGTAGCAACTGCTGCAGCTTCAGCTATCAATGTCTTTCCACTGCTTGTTGGTGCCGATACCACTACCGATGATCCCTTCAAAAACGCCTCTATCGCCAACCGCTGCCAAAAACAATATATATAGCTAATTTTCACCAATTCATAAAAAAAATTTTTAAAAAAAATCAAGAAGAAGAACCTGAAATTTGTCGATGCGGAAATCGTAAATGGAAGCAAGTTCATTAGCGTCAATAATTTCATTTCCAAACTCTTTGACTTCGTTACAGAGCTTTTCAACTCTCTGCCACTTGGATTCCTTGCGCCAATTTGATACTTCACTACTTCTCGCATCGACCGATATTTCGGTTTCGGTTTCTTCTTCGATTGCCTCCAAAATATCGTCGTATTCATCAGCAGCTTCGTCTTCCTCTTCGTCTTCGTCTTCGTCTTCGTCATCTTCGTACTCTTCTTCTTCGTCGTTGTCAGCATCGGAGAGTTGCGACTCGGCCGGAATGAGAGAGTTTGGGGAGTTGGAGAAGGAGAGGAGTCGAAATGAATTGAATGATCTCGGTTTGGGTTTGGGTTTGGGTTTGGGTTTGGGTTTTTGAAGGCAGTAGAATCCCAGGGTTTGAGGAAGAGGAGGGAACAGGGAGGGGTTGAATTTGGAAATGTATGGAGAGGAAAGGATAGAGAGAGTGTTGTTCATGGCGCGCGGGAGTGGTTTTGTTTGGATACACTGCTCCTTTCTCGCTCGCTCTCTCCACGGTTTATCATTTCCACCATACAGTCCAAATTGCAATGTCTCTTCAAGATTTTTTTTTAATTTTTTTTTAATTAGTTTTTAATGTTTCGAATTAAAATTAAAAGTAAAATATATTCTTAATCAAACTTTATCCTATATATATATATATATATAAAACTTCCAGGTTATTACTTCCTCTTTTAGCAGCTACAAATATTAAGTTTGTTTTTTAAAAATTACTATTAATAATAATAATAATGATAACAATAAAAATAATTTTTTTATTAAAAATAAAGTATACTTAATATTAATTAAAAAGAAGTACGGTGGTGAGATAGCCTCAATAATAATGTTGGTAAGAGAGAGTCGTAATGATATTAACAATGTAATGATATTAACAATCGTTATATTAACAAAACACTAAATGATTTGGTTAAATTATTGTGTTCATACTTATAAAATACTATTAAATATAATAGTGTTTTGTGCTCTTTCTTTTTTAAAAAAAAAACTTAATTTTTTTTTAATTTTATCATTTAATATTATATTGTTTTGATAATTATATTTTATATTTTTTTTATATTGGGTTATGCACCAATCTCATGAATTAAAATATTTTTTTATCGATTTCAATTTTCAATATTGGATTTGTTGGAAGTGGGGCTTCGTAATTTTTTTATTTTCTTTCTATGAATTTATCTTGATTTCATGACTCAAGTCGCGGGCTTCACAGGTTAACCCGAGTTGACTCAAGTTTTTTTTGTTGCTTTTTTTATTAATTTTTTTATTTTTTCCTTCAACACTAAGTTGGTTTAGAATTGGGTTTCGTAATATTTTTTATTTGTTTTTTATGAGGGTTATCTAGATTTCATAACAAGGATGTCGACTTTGTTTATTTTTTTAGGTCCGTTTTAATTGAATATTTTTTTATTATGCTTCATGATTTTTTATTTTTTTTATTGATTTAGATCGCGAGTTTGACAGGCTAACACAAACTAACTCAGTTTATTTTTTGGGTTCGCTTTTTGATTGAGTTTTTTTTCAACCTCACCCTCCAACAACTTAATCTTATTTTTTTAATTTTCTTTTCAAACTCATGATTTAATATTAGATTGTTTAAGAATTGTGTTTCATTGTTTTTTCATTTTGCTTTCAGTGGAGTTATCCTGGTTATATTAGGTTATTTGAGAATTGGGCTTCATTATTGTTTTCAATTTGCTTTCATTGAAGTTATCTCAGTCTCACATGTTTTTTTTCCTCGATTTCAACTTTCACCATTACATTTGTTGGAATTGGAGTTTCAAGATTTTTTTTATGAATTTATCTCAATCTCATGATCCATATTGCGAATATAACAAGATAGCCTGGGTTAACCTAGATTTTTTTTTATTTCATCTTTCAACATTTAGTTAGTTGAAATTTGAGCTTCATTTTTTTATTTACTTTTTATGGGGTTATTTTAGTTTTATGACCTGGGTTGTAGGTTTGATAAATTAACCTAGGTTGACTCATGTAGTTTTATTTAATATTTTTTTCAATTATGTCTTCAACATTGGATTGATTAGGAATTGACTTTCTTAATTTATTTTGATATGCTTTCTATAAGGTTGTCACGATCTCATGACCTAGATAATAGATTTGATAAGTTAACACAAGTCGATTCAATATATTGTCATCTTAATTTTTTTTATAAAAAATATAATATAATATGTCATCGTATCAATATTTAAAAAAGATATCATCCATTGTATATCATATTTTCTAGTTCATGATCAATTTTTTATTAAAAAAATATTAGTATTGCTTTGATTTGTTTTATGTTAAAAAAAATTAATTTAACCCATAATACAACACGGTCCAAAGATCTAGTTACATATAAAGCTAAAACTTGTGGGGTTTTTCATTGTAGCTATCTCTGTTGTGCGCTCTTTCATTAATCACTATGGATTGAAATAATCAATTTTTATAAAAATTCAAATTTGATATTTAAACTTTATTTTTGCACAATTGAGCATTTTTAGCCCAAATTAGAACTTGACTATGTGTTTTTCTTGTGGGAAGAGGTGGATTGAAAATAAGAGGACCTGATGTGAACCCTAGCAAAACTTAATGGTATTCGCAACATCAAGATCAATCTAACCCGAGTTTGTTGAGATTTGAATGAGTTTATCACAATGGAAGACTTGCTCCAAGGCAACAAGACTATAAACCAACTCGATCACAATGCCTACACCTGGAGACGAGCAAAGAGAGTATAAATTCACAACAAATAATGGTCAATTCTTTGAAGAGTTGAAAGTTTAATCAATAACCAAGATTGAGCAACCAAAAGTCGACTACAATGCTAAAAATATCATCAAAATTCTGCCTTAAAATTATTTCTAAAGAGTATTTAAACTCCAAGCCAAAACCCTAGTTTTCCTAATGGGTCTCATATAAATCCAATTTAAATAATAATCAACCCAAGCTAAAACTAGTCCAAACTAATTAAAATAAACAAGTCTAAAACCCAAAAAAATTGTCTCCTCTCAAAATAATTAAAGTTTGATAGCCCAACTAATTAAATAAGACAAGTTTGTTGTTTTCGCATTCTGTCTGACAGCAGCAAAGCCCAACTTAAAACGAATGGTTCTCTCTCTTCTTCATGAATTAGAAGGCGTTCCATATACTGTTGGAAAGGTATGGAAGTCTAGTTTCCATCCCAACTAGAATCACATTAAAATTTGATTTGTAGCTTCAGGTATGACCAAAAGAGTAACGAAAGTTCAAATTGTCTGAATTTAGTCTTCTTCTCCCAATCCTTTGTGTAATGGTCTTAATTCCACCAACAAGCCCCTCTTAAACATGAATCAGATTAATTAAGGCTTGCTCTTTATTATTACAAATCCTCTTGAAGTCCACCTTAGCTCATGTATCTTGAAGAAGTTCATTGAAAGCTTCTTCGAACTTCTTAGCTCTAAGCCTAGTAACTGGACCAACTAGAACCTCCAATGGATCCTTTGATGGTTGGATCGCATCAGGACCAAAATGAAATTGGCTTTGAATTTCAAACAAAAGTTTGCTTAGAGGAGAGAAAGAAGTTCATTCCCCTTATTTTTTAATCCTTATTTGTTAGAGGAGAGAGAGAAGCTCGCCGAATTATGGCTTAGAAAGAGAAATTCACCATTTATACCTATCTCGATCATCAAAATGGTTGAAATTGATGTTAATGGGTTGTATTAGGTGAGGAGAGTCTTATAATAGTTATTTTAAGCCTCGATTTTGCCTAAAAAACTTATCTAAGTTAAGGAAGAGAAAATTTACTCAATTTGATTTTGTGATTTGAGCCGTTTTTTAGGTTTATTGAGTTGTTAAGTTGGTTTCTACATGTTCTAAGACTATTTTTTGGCTTAAATGGGTAAAGAAATGGGTTTGGCGGGTTAAAAACTCATGGCTTTGATTTTTTAACCACCATTATAGCGGCTGAAATTTGGGCTAGAAGACGACGCATCATCTATCTTAGTGATGCGTGCTCTATATATTTTAAAAGAAATAAATAAAAAAAGATAGATGATAGATTATTCGTCCCATTGAATGAGAAAAAAAATAGGCCTAGGCGGACGGGTCTTAGCTGTTCCTTTAAAAGGCTTAATGCTCTGGCCATAAGCCAGCGTTGCCGAGCTTTTTTTGCCTTTTTTTATTAGATATAGAAAAAAATGAACCTTGTTAGTTCCGTGACTTGGATCGCATTGCAGGTATGACAAGTTCAGCATAACATCCTATAAATATTTTTAATGCACTTTTAGTACCTTATTTTTTTAAAATGCATTTTCACCCTTTTAATATCAATAATTTATTTTTTAATTAACTTAAAATTAAAAAAAAATATTGTTTCACCCCTTGTTATCAATTTATTTGCTTTTGCTATCCCAGTCCCACGTGTCTGTCATTTTTTTTTAAAATATTTAATTAGAAAATATCATATTTGCTTTATTTTCCTGTAAATCTATTAGAGGAAAAATAATTTATGAAATAAAATATTTATTGAATCTGATGGCGTGTATGACTTACATCGAGGGCTTCATTGATTGACTCAAGTTCACTATTTTTTTAATAGAAAAAACAAATTGAATTTTTTTTTTATCAATTTTATCCTTCAACATTAAATTAATTCGAGATCTAAGTTCCCAGTTTGTTTTTTCTAAGATTATACTTTCAACTTTCGCATGTCAGCCTAGAATGACCTAGATTGATCCAATGTGTTTCCTTCTCAAAATTAGATAAAAATATCATCTAATAAACAATTGATTTTAAATTCATGTATAAAATATTTTCATTTCTTTAAAAGACACGTTACCAATAGTTAGATTTTTTTGTTTGGTCATTTTTTTTATGCGTAGCACTGGCCAATGGGCTAGCCTAGGTGTCAAAGAGTTTCATTTTATAAGGGTTGTTTGACCTAAATGTTTTTTTATCCTTCTATTTGCTCGAGAAAGTAGATCTAACCACGAGAATCATTTTGACTTCAAATTTATTTTGTTAATTTGAGTCTTTAGTAGCAATGGATAGATTTATCAAGATGTTTACGATGTTTTCTAAGTATTTTGGGTTAAGAATATGTTTAAATTGAAAAAAATAAACACATGATAAAACAGGAGACACATTATTTGTTATCTATTTTGTTTTTATAAAAAAATGATCCATCCCTTTAAGAAATTATATAAACAAAAAGAATAGACCCAAGTGCTTTGGTTGGGTTGAAAAGCCCACTCACTAGTGCTGGTTTTTTAATGCCTAGACCCACATGACTAGGTTTTTTTTTTTCCCTTTTATTTTCTATTTAATTGTTAATGATTTACCTTTGCAATTGCATCTTTTATTATCAATAATTTATTTTTATTATCTTGGTCACATGTTAGTCATGATTTTTTTAATTTTAAAATATATATTATTTCACACAAAAAATATCATACATATATTTTATTATTATATAATTAACAGGGTAAAAACATTATTGAATTCAATGAGATACATAATTTTATTTTGAGTTTGCTTAGATGAATGAAATTTACTTTACTTGAAATTCACCGTGCTACGTGTATATATAAGAAAAAAGAAGCTTGACATACCAATTACAATAATGATGTCAGCAAACAATCTATTCGTGAATGTTATGAAAAATTCAATAGTATTTCATGACAAGGACCATACAAAATGATATATTTTTACAAATCACATGCGCAATTAAGCTCGGCATTGCTGTAGTCAAAAAGAGAATGGACCCCACTATTATATCTCAACACTATTCAAAATTGACTTGGATATTATTGTTAATAATTTTGCTTTTTATATAATTTCACATTCAATTCTCGTGGTTATTAATATGATAATTACTAAAAATTTATATGATTGTTAATTTTAGAACCTGTAAAATTAATCAAATTACGCACAAGTTGGCATAAACACCTATATTAATAAAAAAAAACTAAAAAACATTACCGATATTTTATAAAATACTAAGATACAATCATTGTAACCTAGCTGGATGCTAAAATCTTATTTGAACATTGGGTACAAATAAAATCTAGATTGAAGATCTAAATC
>Ga0325402_1005267_pt1 | contig 12080 bp, 7 predicted proteins | sample PopdelMetagenome_22_FD_207212 | JGI IMG/M metagenome (GOLD analysis project Ga0325402, IMG submission 207212) | Populus deltoides microbial communities from Bellville, Georgia, United States - Xylem-PdKOR-R3 | ecosystem: Host-associated > Plants > Phyllosphere > Stem > Wood/Secondary xylem...
TTTTAATTTCAGTGTTTGCAAATTTAAGAAAATCAGACCTTAATTGATCACTCAAGAAATATATCGAATTTGTGTCAAATATTGTTTCTAAATTGTATTATTGAGTTTTCAGAGGAAAAGGTAACAACAGTTAGGTTTTTGAAAATTTTACATACAAGAAATCACGTCCGTTCATATTGAATTTGGTAAAATTAATTGAAACGCATCGCTGTAGATCAATAACAAATGCACCCAAATTGATAGCTTCTTGTTGAAGAATGAACTTATTTATTTATTTATGAGAAGCAAATGAGATTAATTTTAAACATGGAATCAATTTACTAATCATGTTTTTATTGGAAAAAAAAGAGAGTAAAATGTTCTCTAAAATCTTAAACTCATAGAATGTCCTATAGTCATAGGATAACTAGTATTTTAAAACTTGATGCAGGAGGTTAATTTAATTAGCGTAGAGAAGAAACAACAATGGATAAAATATTTTTTTGATATTTAAACACTGATTCTGTCATAAAAAAATCATGGACGGTAACTAGTTATCGAAAAACATATCATCGATGATTTCTATTCTATCTATAATAGAATTATTACCAATGGATTTACAGATAAAAAAAAAATGTCAAACAAAAAAAATTTACCGGCATCATTTCTTTGGTGACAAAGATTTACATATTGTTGGTGGCAAGTCCTGTAATTTTTTTAAACTCTCCGGAACTTTTTGATGAACTTAGTATGTCAGTAATTCCGTTTGTAATTTTCAGTGGCAAGGTCCTATAATATTTTTCCAACTCCCTGGAACTTTTTGAGGGACTCAATCCGTCAGTCATTCCGTATGTAATTCAAATTTTGTTGGTAATTCTATCGTATTGTATTTAACATTAAAAAAATAAAATAAAGAAAACAAGAAAAAAATTAAAAAAGAATGAAACTAAAATAAAAAACTAAAATTTTATTATCAATTTAAAAAATATTATTCAATACAATTTATCTAGTGAACAAATTCTAGTTGAAGGAGAAGAAGGAGGAGGAGGAGGAGGAGGAGGAGGAGGATATTGTTGGGACCAGGTAGGCGACGAGATAGACCATATGTACCAGTAAGGTTTGACAATAGCTCCTTGTACAATCACCTAAGTTTGGCCATGTCGGACCTAATTTGCGCTTTCTCAACACTAAGCTGGGGCATCTAAGATTTAATTTGTTCTTGTACAATCACTTGGGCGACTAGAGATTGGGAACTTGAACCCGATTGCAAGGAAGCAATGGTTGATACACTATGGCCCGCCCACATATATATCCTCGTCCATAGAGTTTGAAATACTATAAACCCGATCTCTATCGAGTCCACCAGACAATCCAACCACCAACAATAAATCTAGATTGAGTTCCAGATTGGTTAAAGGATCATTCATGTATCTCTCCTACAATCGGGTATTATATGTTTCTTGAAAAAAAATCAACAAATTTTTTAAAATAATAACTTAAAATTTTTTTATTGAAATCCAACTTACCACGAGCTTTTGAGCTTGTCTATCCACAAGTTGCTGCACCCCTTTCCGACGATTCTCATTTCATATGTGAGTTTCAACAAAAAGCTCCATCGATCTTAGATCACGTCCAAAAACCATAGCCCACAAAAGGAAGGTATTGTTAGTTAAAATTTTTATATAAAACAACAATTAAAAAAATATAAGGATATAATGGAAGAGATACGTGTGAATGTTAGAGAATTATGTATGAGTATGTATTGTTGTTTTGTTATGATGTGATATTGGAGTATATATTAAGGAAGCTTGAATTTGTTAGTGTTGTTTCATATTAATCGAATAATTAATATGTAAGTTGGTGAAATTTGAAAAGGGGTCAAAATACTAGATGAATTAAATGGTTTAAATATCTTTTATGAAAGTAAGATTTGATAAATTGAAGATAGTTTAAAGTTGAAAAGAATAGAAAATTGTGTATATAAATTAGAAAGATATTAAACCTAAAATGGTTGGAAAGCAAGGGCAATGAAGCTTGGAAATTTGGATGTAAAAAGATAGAATTATAGGTGTAAACATAATAAATAATTTGTTATGTGTTGGTGTAAAGGATAGAAATAAGATTTTTAGGAATTATGATATTTGAATATTAATTTAACAACATAGAAATAATGATATGGTTGGTATAAATAAAAGTTGAGAATTTGGATTAAATTGTACAAATGAGAGTGGTAGGTGTGTATGAGAATTAAGTATGTGTTTGGAATATATGAGTAATCATGCATTACATGTTATGAAATGAGAATTATAAATGTTTTGATTAAATTATGAAAGTTTGGTTAAGGTTTATTAAGAAATTGATTTAGTTATTTGTTTAAAGGGTTTGATTTTTTGTGTTTATGTATTGTGTACAATTTGGAATGGATTGAATGCATGTGTAGGGAAATGAAATTTGAAAGTGATAAATAAATGAGATGTTGTAAAATAAAGTGTGCTTGGGTTATGATAAATGCTTTAAAATTGGTAATTGAGAAATAGATTATGATTTAATAAATGTTTATATGATGTGATATGTTGGAAAGTATAGGAAGGATGTTCGAACCTTTGATGTTAAAAATATAAATGGAAAAAAAAAGGAAATAAAGAGGTTTAAATAAATATTAAGGAATTTATTAAGGTGGCATTTTGGTATGAAAATAAACATAATCAAAGAATGAATTATGGATGTGAGGATAGAAATCAATACGGATAAAGTGTGTTGGGACTTGTATATTTTAAAATATGATTTAATTATGTTTGAGCTAAATTAGGATTTATGTAAAATAAATTATTTTAGTAAAGAGTCTTATAATTAATTAAGTAAAGAGTAAAGTATGGAAATTGATGAAAACATGTGAAATACATGTTAACTGGTTGTCTTAAATTTTCCTATGTATGACCAAAATTAAATAATTTTAAGGATGGAGAATTTGGGAATTTGGCCTAATTATGTAATTTTTGTATGAATAGTTGATGTATGAAAGTAAGTATTGTAATGGGATGAAATTGGAGTTAAAATATAACTAGATGTTGATGATGGACATGTTTTGAAAAATATTGGACTAAGAAATTCCGAGTGTGTTGTATGTTGTTGGTATGAAAAGAAAAGTTTTGAAGCATGAATTGTGGATGTTGTGATAAATTAGTTAAATCATGTTGTTGTAGTGTTTTATGTATTATTGGAAAATAAATAAGGTTGAGTTTAATTAAGTGTGAAAGTTCCAAAAAATAAATAAAATAAATATTAGATGTCAAGTTTGATTTAATTGGTAGAGTTTGAAATTGGTAGTGTAAAAGTCATAAGTGAAGATTTAATTTATGACATGAATATTAAATTAAGAATTGTAGTATAACAAATGGTTGAGATGTGCAGATATTAATTTGGAATTTTAGGATGTAAGGAAATTTCTAAGTTGGTTTTTAATTAGTGGTGAGAACACTAATTATATTGTTTTGGAGTTATAGGAGAAGCATTCAAAGTAGAATTTGACTTCTCTAAAAATAAGAGCTTAAGGTAAGACATTGCCCTCCTTGCTCTTTTTAATTATTTAATAAACTGCAACGATATTCGAACTCTTAAGGATCTTTTGGGGTCCTGTGTGCTGGAGTTCAAAGGGAACTAGGAAGATCTCCTGCCACTGATGGAGTTTACTTATAATAATAGCCATCAAGCTACTATTGGTATGGCTTCATATGAAGCATTGTATGGGATGAAATGTCGTACCCAATTTGTTGGGAGGAAGTAGGAAAAAAAAAGAGAGAGAGAAGCTTTGGAGACCTGAAATAGTACAACTGACATCTGACAAGGTGAGGTTGATTAAAAAGAGGATGGAGGAAGCCCATGATAGATAAAAAAGTTACGCAGATCGCCAAAGTAGGCCATTGGAATTCCAAGTGGGCGATAAAGTATTTTTGAAGGTGGCTCCTTGGAAAGGCATCATTCAATATGGAGTAAAAGGGAAATTAGCCCCGAGATATATTGGCCCTTTTGAGATTAAAGAAAGAATCGGGCCCGTTGCTTATCAATTAGAATTGCCTGTATATTTGGATAAGATTTACAATGTGTTACATGTGTCATTGTTGCGAAAGGCCAAGATAGACCCCTTAAGGGTATTGCCACAGGTTCCTTCGAAGATTAAAGGGGATTTAACCATGAAAACTAAGCCCGTCAAAATCTTAGATCGAGATGAGAAGTTGTTGAGGAATAAGAGAGTTCCCTTGGTGAGAGTATTATGGAGAAGCTCTCAAATAGAAGAAGAAACATGGGAAAGAGAATCCGAGATGAATGAGAAGCTTCCGCACTTATTCTCTGACATAGGTACATAACTTGAATTTCAAGGACGAAGTTTTGTTATTAGGAGGGAAGAATATAAATCCTGAGATAATAAAGGTTGGATTAAATTAAAGAAAATAAACTAAACTAAAAAGAAGTGGGGACAAAACGAATACATTTAAAGAAAATAGGGTCTAAACGCAAATAAGAATAATTATAGAGTATAAATACTACTCTTCTTACCAAAAACAGATCTGCAACTATCGTGAAGAAAGAAGAGAGGGACTTTTGGTATCTATTTTTACAAATCAAGAGAGAAACACCAAATTTTAAGAACCCATCCAAGATTTAGGGTTATAGGTAAAAATAAACACTGGTAGGCAAGGGATTAACAAGAAAAAATTGAACAAGAAGAGAAGAGGGTCGGGTCGGCTGTCATTAGAAAGAAAATGAGGGATCAAGACCTTGATTCGTATCGGGTAAGATATTGTAAACATGGTCTTATGAGTTGTTTTAAAGTCGATTATGAATTGATGCCTGGATGTTAAATTATAGATTTGAGTTCTCTAACTCCAGATATAGTTAAAAATCTGAGGAGAGGTCAGACAGTAACAGTTCAAAAACGAACAGTAACAGTTGGACAGTAACAGTCCAAATGTTTGTTGATGAGCGATTTTGACTATCTTAGAGGCAGAACTGAGTTCTCCTCAAATCATAGAACTTGTAGCCACATGTCTTATCTTTCCAACAAAACAAATTCTGCTTGAATCAGATTTCTATAACTCTAGGTATAGTTAAAAATCTGAGGAGAGGTCAGGCAGTAACAATTCAAAAACGGACAGTAACAGTTCAAGTGTTTGTTGATGAGCAATTTTGATTATCTTAGAGGCAGAATTGGGTCCTCCTTAAATCATAGAACTTGTAGCCTCATGTTTTATCTTTCCAACAAAATAAATTTCATTTGAATCAGATTTCTATAACTCCAGATATAGTTAAAAATATGAGGAGATGTCAGACAGTAACAATTCAAAAAACGGACAGTAACAGTTGGACAGTAACAGTCCAAGTGTTTGTTGATGAGTGATTTTGACTATCTTAGAGGCAGAAATGGGTTCTTCTCAAACCTAGAACTTGTAGCCTCATGTCTTATCTTTCTAACGACATAAATTTCACTTGAATTGGAGTTCTATAACTCCAGATATAGTTAAAAATCTGATGAGAGGTCAGACAGTAACAGTCCAAGTGTTTGTTGATGAGCAATTTTGACTATCTTAGAGACAGAACTGGGTTCTCCTCAAATCATAGAACTTGTAGTCTCATGTCTTATCTTTCCAACGACATAAATTTTGCTTAAATCTGAGTTCTATAACTTCAGATATAGTAAAAAATCTGAGGAGAGGTCAGACAGTAACAATTCAAAAATGGACAGTAACAGTTGGACAGTAACAGTCCAAGTGTTTGTTGATGAGCGATTTTGACTATCTTAGAGGCAGAACTGAGTTCTCCTCAAATCATAGAACTTGTAGCCACATGTCTTATCTTTCCAACAAAACAAATTCTGCTTGAATCAGATTTCTATAACTCTAGGTATAGTTAAAAATCTGAGGAGAGGTCAGGCAGTAACAATTCAAAAACGGACAGTAACAGTTCAAGTGTTTGTTGATGAGCAATTTTGATTATCTTAGAGGCAGAATTGGGTCCTCCTTAAATCATAGAACTTGTAGCCTCATGTTTTATCTTTCCAACAAAATAAATTTCATTTGAATCAGATTTCTATAACTCCAGATATAGTTAAAAATATGAGGAGATGTCAGACAGTAACAATTCAAAAAACGGACAGTAACAGTTGGACAGTAACAGTCCAAGTGTTTGTTGATGAGTGATTTTGACTATCTTAGAGGCAGAAATGGGTTCTTCTCAAACCTAGAACTTGTAGCCTCATGTCTTATCTTTCTAACGACATAAATTTCACTTGAATTGGAGTTCTATAACTCCAGATATAGTTAAAAATCTGATGAGAGGTCAGACAGTAACAGTCCAAGTGTTTGTTGATGAGCAATTTTGACTATCTTAGAGACAGAACTGGGTTCTCCTCAAATCATAGAACTTGTAGTCTCATGTCTTATCTTTCCAACGACATAAATTTTGCTTAAATCTGAGTTCTATAACTTCAGATATAGTAAAAAATCTGAGGAGAGGTCAGACAGTAACAATTCAAAAATGGACAGTAACAGTTGGACAGTAACAGTCCAAGTGTTTGTTGATGAGCGATTTTAACTATCTTAGAGGTAGAACTGGGTTCTCCTCAAATCATAGAACTTGTAGCCTCATGTCTTATCTTTCCAATAACATAAATGTTGCTTGAATCAGAGTTCTATAACTTCAAATATAGTTAAAAATCTGAGGAGAGGCCATACAGTAACAGTTCAAAAAACGAACAGTAACAGTCCAAGTGTTTATTGATGAGCGATTTTGACCATCTTAGAGGCAGAACTGGGTTCTACTCAGATCATAGAACTTGTAGCCTCATGTCTTATCTTTCCAATGATATAAATTTTGCTTGAATCAGAGTTCTATAACTCCAGATATAGTAAATAATCTGAGGAGAGGTCAGACAGTAAAAGTTCAAAAAACGGACAGTAACAGTCCAAGTGTTTGTTGATGAGCGATTTTGACTATTTTAGAGGAAGAATTGGGTTCTACTCAGATCATAGAACTTGTAGCCTCATGTCTTATCTTTTCAACGACATAAATTTCGCTTGAATCAGAGTTCTATAACTCCAAGTATAGTTAAAAATCTGATGAGAGGTCAGACAGTAACAGTTCAAAAACGAGGCAGTAACAGTTGGACAGTGACAGTCCAAATATAAAGAAAGGAATGATAAATAGGATTGGACAAATAACGACAATAATAATGAGTGTAATGAGAAAAACATAAAGTAATAAGAAATGACTAAAAGAAAGACTTATTGGTTGTTGATATGGTTATTATAAAACATATCCTTGAGTGAGGAAAATTTATGAGATAAACCTTTGATTTGCAGGAGGGACCACAGGCATGGTGCAACAGCAGTAACAGGGGAGCATGAGTAGAGCTTCTATTGCAGGTAGGTGATCCGCACCTATACTTTCTAGTCTAATTTTATGATTAATAAGTTATTGATGTGAGATGTGAATTACTGAATGTTGGATATTAGAAGAAAGGAGGAAAGTTTGCGTAATGATGCTGATATTTGGATAATATTCTTAATGTATGTGTATTCAAGGTGAACGGTTGTTCTGTGAATTGCCAAGTGATGAAATTATAACTGATAAAGAAAATATGAGAAGTATGATTTGGGGCGTGAACTAGCATACATTTAGTGTATGTTAGGATCCCGAGGATCACCATGTATTGACCAGCATATATATAGTGTATGTTAAGATCCCGAGTAAGGGGATCAAGATGTATTGACTAGCATACATTTAGTGTATGTTAAGATCCCGGGTAAGGGGATTACCATGAATTGACTAGCATACATTTAGTATATGTTAGGATCCTAGGTAAGGGGATCGAGATGTATTGACTAGCATACATTTAGTGTATGTTAGGATCCTGGGTAAGGGGATCACCTTGCATCGACTCCTACAGGAAGATGATGATAACAATACTCCTACAGGAACATGATGATAACAATGAAATTGGTATCGGTAATGTGTTAAATGGAAATAATCATGGGTGGTTTTATGAGATCTTGAATGGAGGTTGAGAATAGAAGAGGAAATGGTTTTTAGTAGTTGAAAGAGAAAAGGTCTCCAATAAGAACCAAAAGGGAGAAGTGAATAAAATATGAATGTATGTTGCTTTTTTAAATTGCCGGATATTTGTATTGCTATATTATTGTGATATTCATATTTCTATAATATGTATTTTATTTTCAGGACCATCGCATGCACGTCAAGAGTAGATTCTAGATTAGGTTCTTTTTTTTTTGTAATTTAGGTTCTAGGGAGTATACCCTTGTATTTGGTAATATTACGACTTTTATTTAACTCAATTTGTATAATTGATGTTTAAACTTGAATAGATGAATTTAATTCGGTAGTTTATATAACTATGTTCCATTAAGCATGTTTATGTCTTTAACCATCCATAATGATAATTGTTGTAAATGTATATCATCACATTGTGGTTGATATGGATGGTGATGTTTGTGGGATTGAGACCCAGGACGATTGAGCTGAATTGAGTTGGAGATGCTATATATTAGAAGTGTAAACAGGTCGTATGTCGATAACTTGAGACCTCCCGGTAGAGGGGGGACTCCGTCGAAATTTTAATAAATTTTAATATGAAAACCATGAATATATATATATATGTATGTATGTATGTATGTATGTATGTATAAGAAAAAAAATTTCTCTGTTTTCGGTTGACATAAAAAGTGTTGTTTTTATCTCCAAGTAGGGGATGTTACACAATAGATGGTTCTCAAGGAGAGAAGAAGTTATCAGACATTTTCTTATGGCACTGACGATTGGGGCATGTCTCGTTTGGTTACTTAAAAAAGTTATTTGAAAAATATGATACTTTGAGCTTTAAGTGTGATGTTTATGAACTTGCAAAAAGTCATCGTGCTTCATTTCCATTAAGTTTGAATAGAAGCTCAGTTCCTTTTATGGTAATACATTCACATGTTCGGGGACCATTCAAGGTACCTACATTGAGTGGATCTTGGTGGTTTGTTACTTTTATTGATGACTATAGAAGGGTGACTTGGGTGTGTTTGATGAAATCCAAAGGTGACGTAAATGTGTTATTTCAACAATTTCATAAAATGATGAGTACTCAATATAATGCAAAAATTCAGGTTCTTCGCAGTGAAAATGGTGGAGAATACATGGGTTGTGAACTTCAGCAGTACTGGAGAACCCATGGAATCATCCACCAAGCTACTTATCCATATACACCCTAATAGAATGGGGTAGTTGAAAGAAAAAATCATCACTTGTTAGAGGTAGTTCGTGCTTCATTAATAGAAGCTCATATGCCATTATTCTACTAGGGAGAAGCTCTCACATCTGTAGGCTATTTGATCAATTGGGTTCCCTCTAGCACTATTGCTTTCAAGACACCATCCGAAGCCCTCGCAGAAGGTGTTGTGTCTCCAGCAACCCCAAACTTACCCCCTTATGTATTTGGATGTGTGGCATTCATCCATTTACATAAACACCAACGCAACAAGTTGCAACCTTGGGCATTAGGTGTGTTTTTATTGCGTATGCTACTCATCAGAAAGGTTATCGTTGTTATCATCCCCCAACTCAAAAAATATTTGTCAAGCTGGATGTATTTTTCATGAAGACTCAATGTATTTTTCTAGGTCTGACCTTCAAAGGGAGTATTAGGATGAACTCTAGACTCTATACTATGAAGTCTATATGCCTACAAATGTTCTGCTGAATAACCAAAATGAGAGTAGTACAGTGGATACAAATATGTATGTGGATCTATATAGATATACTAATGATGATAATGACTCACAAAGTGGTAATCAAGGTATAGGTATCGTGGAGACTAATATTGATGACTCACAAGCTGAGGTGGTCCACCAAGAAAGGGATGAAAGTGATATACTAAACCAATTGTTTGTCGAGGTTGCTCTTATAACTGAGCCAGTTAAAACACTACTACAACATCAAACCAGAGGTATTCCTAAACCTACATATGAACCTGAACTTTCAAGTCGAGTCAAATACCCTATGAGTTATTATATGTCTAACCATCGTTTGATTGAATCAAATGTCATTTGTAAATCAATTATGTACTGTATCTATTCCTAACAATATGCAGGAAGCCTTAACAAATCCAAGATGGAAAGCAGCCATGAATGAAGAGATAGAATCGTTGTTAAAAAATAAAACATGGGAGTTAGTTGAATGTCCACCTGGTAAGAGGCTAGTTAATTGGGTGTCGGTGGATCTTTACTATAAAGTATAAAGCAAATGGTACAATTAAGCGTTTTAAAGTAAGATTGGTGGCAAAGGGGTACACTCAAACCTATGGGATTGATTATACAGAGATATTTGCACTAGTAGCAAAAATCAACACAGTCTGGGTCTTGTTATATCTAGCCGCGAACTTGGATTGGCCATTACAATAATTTGATGTGAAAAACGCCTTCCTACATAGCGAGTTGTCTGAAGAAGTCTCTATGGATCTCCCACTAGGATGTATGATACCAGAAATACACAGCCGAAAGGTGTACAGATTAAAGAAATCATTGTATAAATTAAAACAGTCTCCAAGGGCATGGTTTGGAAGATTCACAAAATCTATGATAGACTTTGGTTACCACCAAAGTAATTCAAATCACACATTATTCCTGAAGAGAAAGCAAGATAAAATCATGACACTAATTGTATATGTAGATGACATGTGGTTACGGGAAATGATCTTGAAGAGAGGAAGAATTTACAGAATTACTTGTCCAAAGAATTCAAAATGAAGGATCTTGGCTCCTTGAAATATTTCATTGGAATAGAAGTGTCTAGATTTAGAAAGGGTATCTTCCTTTTTTAAAGGAAATATACCTTAGATTTACTAAAAGAGACTGGTATGTCAGCACGTCAACCAGCTAATTATATGTTGATCCTAATTAGATACCAGTTGATAAAAGTAGGTAACAAAGACTTGTAAGAAGATTGATGTACTTAACGCACACAAGGCCAAATCTTGCATATGCACTGAGTATTATCAGTCAATTTATACATAATTCTAGAGAGCAACATATGAATGTAGTTATGTGAATTTTGAGATATTTGAAGGCTGCTTCTAGAAAAGAAATATTATTCACAAAGAATATGGATTGTCAAAATATAGATACATATACTGATGCTGACTAGGCTGGATCAATAGATGACAAGCGATCTACTTCAGGGTATTTTACCTTTGTAGGTGGAAATCTTGTTACATAGAGAAGCAAAAAAACAAAATGTAGTAGCACGTTCTAGTGCAAAAGCTGAATTTAGAGGTATGTCTCTCAGAATTTGTGAAGCATTATGGCTAGGACTTCTCTTAAGCAATTTGGGCTATCCTCTTGAGCAACCAATTCAATTATATTGTGACATTGCACATAATCCAGTTCAACACGATTGTACCAAACATGTAGAGATAGACAAATTCTTCATCAAAGAAAAGTTGGACGGGAAAATCATGAAGTTGCCAAAAATTTGTACCGATAATCAATTAGCCGATATCCTAACCAAGACAGTTTCAAATCAAGTGCTCTTAAAGTTCCTGGACAAATTGGGAATGTGTGATATCCATGCACCAACTTGAGGGGGAGTATTGAAATATTATGATTCTTTCCTTCCATGTAGGATTCTTTATGATTCTTTCCTGTTCTGCAAGTTTCCTTTTATGCAGGATTGTTTCCTAATTATAGTATTAATGTATATGGTAAGATAGATTGATTATAGGAACAATATTATTTCTTGCCTAGTTATAGGAGTAATATTATAGACAAATTTGTTGATCTAGTACTATATATATTTGCATGTATTCTTCATTCTAGAACAAGAGAAATAATAAACTCTTGTTGATATTTGATTCAAACTGAAGGCTTAGAATCTATTGTACTCCAGAAATGAGCCAAGCATACCCATGATGGATGGAGATATAAAACTAGCTAGAAAAAGGTTAATGAAAACTATAATGATATCTTCCATCTACACAAAGTAACATGAGCAAGTTAATCCATATTATATATCTTGCACAAGTAAGATCTTTTAAGGAAACAAAGAAAATA
>Ga0325402_1005271_pt1 | contig 12076 bp, 7 predicted proteins | sample PopdelMetagenome_22_FD_207212 | JGI IMG/M metagenome (GOLD analysis project Ga0325402, IMG submission 207212) | Populus deltoides microbial communities from Bellville, Georgia, United States - Xylem-PdKOR-R3 | ecosystem: Host-associated > Plants > Phyllosphere > Stem > Wood/Secondary xylem...
ACATGGTTTAACAAAGCCTACTCCACAAAACTTCACTATCAAATATTGGGTTTACAAGAACAAATTAATCACATACAAACACCTCAGTACCCAAAACCTGAATTACACTAAAAAATCACTCACAAGAAAGTACCGTACTAATTCTTTTGGATAAAGGTTTCGGCTACTGCTCTACTTTTTGGTTGCCACCACACACCATCTCTATTGGATGCACACATAAACTAGCAACTACATATGCTATTTATACTAGCAGCAAGGTTCTTCTTTAGGAAAATATTTTTTTTTTCATTAGAAGACTACTTTAAGTCTAGCTTTAACAAGAAAAGTCCTTTTCCTAACAAAATGCATCAACACATTCCATTCTTGTTCAAACAACTTGGTAGACAGATCTAGCGAATTCAAGCAGCAACGTTTTTTTGGAGGGAAGTCAACTGTTTTGTTGTCAACATCAATGACAACATGCTGATATCAGCTCAACATTTGAGCTGTCAATTTAGGAGGAAAAAAATGTTTGGTTTCAACTGTCTTGAATCTTGTGAACCAAAAGTCTGCATATTGGAATGAGTGAGAATGACTATTTGTAATTAAATTAGTTGGTAGTTATTAGTCAGTGACTAGTTAGGTTTTTGTGGTGGTCAGATATATAATTCTTTGTAGTGTTGGGAATATGACAGAGAAAAATTTAGCTAATAAAACTAGTCTCCCTTCTAGTGAGAGTAGTGGGAGTCGGGTTGGAGTTGTGAGTGATGGAAATAATTATCTAGCTTGTTTCCAATCATGTCCGTTGTTTATCAAGGCATGTGAACTGTATAAGTACATCACAGGAGAAAAGGAGACCACCAACTAGTGACTCACTATTCGATCAATGGGAGTCAGAAAACTCTCTAGTCATGTCTTTGCTCATTAACTCGATACAAATTTTGATTGCTTATGATTATCTTTTATTGGATTATTCTTTAAAAATTTAGAATGTTGCTTGCCAAATGTACTCATAATTGAGAAATGATCTTCACTTTTATGAGTTACAGAAAAAGATTCATGAAACCAAGCAATGTGATATGTTTGTAACCCAATACTTTGTTGAACTAAGTAGTTTGTGGTCGCAGTTTGACTTATTCCAAGATTTCTAGGCTGATTGTCCGAGTAATGCGGTAAAGTTTCAAAAACTATTTGACAAGGAATGTGTTTATATCTCTCTAGATGGGTTAAACATTACATATGACATGTTAAAGTTCAAGTTCTGGGGAGAGAACCTTTCCCTTCCTTGAGGCAAATATATTCTCTTGTTCAACAAGAGAAAGGTAGGAGAAATGCAATGTTGCATCTTGTTAATCATGGGAGGTCAGGCATGATACGTAACTCCAATCAAAAAATCAGAAAAACTTTAGAGGATTTACACATCTTAATGAACCAAGGTTAGCAAACAAAGAACAATTGAAGTGTGATTATTATGGACGAACCAAACATACTAGAGACATATTGGAAGTTAAATGGACATCCTTCAAAAGGATGAGGTGGGAAAAAATAGGTTTTCCTAGATCACAAGCACTTATATAAGAGATAGCCGAGAGTCCAGTTCTTGATAATCAATTAAACACCTCAACTCTGTCCAAGGAAGATGATCAAACACTTAGGCCCTATTTGGTATTGCTTCTTAACTTGCTTTTTATCTAAAAAGAAGGTTGAGAAGAAATACCAAACATGCTTTTAGACATCTTAAAGCCAAGTTTGATCTTCCCTGTTCATCCAACTTGGCTCATGCAGATATGTTAGTGATAGCTTTTAGCTTTTAATTCTTCCAACATTTCTAATTCTGATCCTTGGGTTATAGATTTAATAGCCAATGATCATATGACTCGATCTGTAATTTTTTTTTTCATCTTACTTAGTTAAAGATAAAGTTCATATAATTGATGGTTCCCTAGCTCCTATTTTTGGTAAAGGTTCAATCCAATATACTACTTTATCTTTAATCTCAGTTCTTCATGTTTCCAAGTTCTCTTCTAATTTACTATCTATTAGTAAAAATACCAAAGTTTTAAAGTGTAAAGTCTCATTCTATTTTACTCATTGTGAGTTCAAGGACCTGAAAACAAAAAAAAAAAAGATGGACTGGTAGAGTGGAAGATGACTTATATTTGTTAAAATCTGATTTTGTTGGTTCAGGAAACACAAATGGGTTCAAACATGGGTTGATGACCATTTCTAACGATGTTAATCAATAATTATTATTATGGCATAATTAATTAGGGCATCCATCGTTTATAACACTATCCAAGCAATGCACCACAAAAACCTTATCTACGATGCTTGCAAATTTTCCAAGCATATATGTGCTATTTATTTCTCAACTAATAATAGTAGTAAACCTTTTAAGTTGATTCATTAAGATCTTTGGGGTCTAGTCAAGTTGTTTACTTTTATAGGTGGATTGCAACTTTTATTAATTGTTATAATCGTATTACTTAAGTTTATTTGATGCATAATAAAAGTGAAATGTTTTCTTACTTTAAGAGGTTCGATAACATGATCTACACTATTTAATGCTAAAGTTTAGATCTTGAGGAATGATAATGGTACAAAGTATATGGATGGAGTTTTTCAAAGCTATATGTTGGAACAATGGATTCAACATTGGACTAGTTGTGTAAATACACCATATTAGAATGATGTAACTGAGACACTTACTAGAACTTGCCAAATCTCTCATGAATTTTCTCAAAACCTATTATGGAGATGCAATTCTTATAGCAACATATCTCATTAATAGAATACCACTAAGAGTTCTTGAGTTCAGAAATCTAATAGAGTTCCTATAAGGAACATGTTCCTACATTGTCCTACCAAAAACTTCTGGGTGTGTTTGTTTTGTTCGAGATATTGACAAGCTATTGAGAAGTTGGATCATTGAGTATTAAATGTTTCATTGGATACTTTACTACTCAAAAGAGTATAAATGTTATTATCCTCGAGGTAGAAAAATGTTTGTTAGCATAGATGTAACTTTCTGTGAAAATAAGTAATATTTTGTCAACTCACACTTCAAGGGTTTTGTCAATGAGAGTGAGGATATGTTCTTGGTATCCCCTACTCCTCTTCTAGACCATAATTTGAGGGAGAAAATCAAGCAAAGATAAATGAAGAAGATGAAAATTCAGTAAAAGTTGAGGAGTGATGAGGAACTAGGAGAGAGAAAGAGTGTAGGACAATGATAGGGAAACTAGAAAGGGAAAGAAGGAAAAAGTTTGACAAGTTTATACTCGTAAGAAAAAAAAAAAAGAAGTCAATAAATCTATTATACCAAGCCATGAACCATCTTCAAATCCAACCTTACAACATACTCTTAACATTAAGTTTCCTAACTCTTCCATTGAAAATGTTATTTCTTTTTATTGATTATCTTCCCATAGTTCTTAGGAAAGGAGTTTGAAGTTATACTAAATATCATTTATCTAATTTTTTATCATATGATCGTTTATCACCTTCATATAGAGCTTTTGCATCCTTTTTGTCTTATAAGTCTATTCCTAAGAATTGGATGAAAGCTGTTGAAAATATCAAATGAAAAGAAGCTATGGTAGAGGAAATGAGAGCTTTGTAGAAAAATAACATATGAGAGCTCATTACTCTTCCCGGTGGAAAGAGAGTGGAAAGTTATAAGTGGGTTTTCTTTATTAAGCAAAAACAAGATGAAAATATTAATAAGTACAAGGCAAGGCTAGTTGCTAAGGGATATAATCAACCATATAGAATTGACTATCAATAAATGTTTGCTCATGTTGCAAAAATAAACACAATCAAGGTATTGTTATCTATTGCAACAAAACTATGATTAGATTTGCAACAATTAGATGTGACAAATGCTTTTCTACATGGTAACTTGTAGGAAAAAAACATACTTTGAAATTCCTTCAGGTTTGTCTCATGAGAAGACAGAGGCCAAGGTGTGGAAGTTGAGGAAAAATTTATATGGCCTTAAGAAATCTCCCTATGCATGGTTTGATAGATCCAACAAGGTAGTTGGTAGATTTAGGTACATATAAAGAAATGAAGACCATATTATTTTCATCAAACATTACCAAGACAAAACTACAATTCTCATTGTATATGTTGATGATATTATGATGATAATAAATGATCACGAGAAGGTTTATATGTTGAAAAAGTATCTTGCAAAAGAATTTGAAATCAAAGACCTTGAGAGGTTGCATTACTTCTTAGGAATTGAAGTTGAACAATGAAGTAAATGCTTTTTTATTTCTCCAATGAAGTATATTCTTGATCTACTAGAAATAAGGATGTTGAGTTTTGGGTTAGTTGATTCCTCTATAGAAGTGAATAATCGCCTTGTCGATTATGAAGGTGAAGTAGTTGAAAAGGAAAGATATCATAGGCTGGTTGGTAGGTTGAACTATTTATTACATACTTGACCCGATATAGCTTATTTAGTTAGTGTTATTAGCCAATTTATTCATGATCCTTGAACATCCTACCTTGATGTTGTTAATCATATCCTTCAATCTTTGAATTATGCTTCGAGCAAAGGGTTTTTGTTCTCCAATAATTGGCACTTGAAGGTAAAATCTTTTATTAATGTTGATTGAGCTGGATTACTAGGTGATAAGAGATCCACATCTAGATATTGTGCTTTTATTGGTGGTAATTTGGTCTTATAGAGGGGTAGAAAACATGTAATGACTCAGTCTAATGTAGAAATAACGAGCAATGATACATGGAATGTGTGAACTTTTGTGGCTTAAAAATCTAATACATGAGCTATGAATAATTATTGATGGTCTAATGTCATTGTTTTGTGATAATAAAGCATCTATCAACATTGCTATGATCCGGTTCAACATGATCGGATGAAGTATATTGAGGTTGATAGACACTTTATTAAAGAGAAGTTGAATGAGAAGATTATTTATATCGCATTTGTAAAAACTAAAGAACAATTAGCTGATGTGTCTACGTGTTTCACACTATTACTTTCAAGATGAGCATGAGAGATATCTATGATTTATTAGGAGCAATTATTAATTTTAGTGTGGACTCAATAGTAGTCAAGTAATGTTATACTTTTTTCTTATATATACATGTAATGTAGGTTGGTGCCAAAATAGAATGAACTGATATTTGTTGTCACTTCATCTCACATTCTTTCTCTTTTCTTTCTTCTTCCTCTCACTTTTTCACCTTCCTTTATCAATCTTTAAATAATCTTAGAAAAAACAACTCAAACCATGAGAACATTACTATCAGTGCTCTCATTTACCATGGCAATCATAACATCTCTAGATGTTTTGGGACTTAGTTTCAACTTTTCTAAGTAGACTTTCATTTTCTCATAACGGTATGAGATATGGCATTTTCCATGACAATAAAAACATTCATTATTATTGTAATCAACTCCAAGTCTAGAATTTGACCATTAAGTCTACCTCCTTGTGCCATATCCATACTATGGTGATCACAATCTTGTTTTTGAGAGTAAGCTTTAACAACCAGTTCTTTATCAACACTAGTACTTTCTACTTTCAAAACATATCATTCTCTAGTTAAATTGTAGTCATATCATTCAAACCCAAAGCTGGCCTTCCAACTTGTATCGTTTGTACTAACGACTTGTATAACTTGTGTAAAGACAATAATAGAAGGAGAGCTTACTTTGCATCCTCAATCTTTTCTCTAGCATTAACTCCTATTAAATTATGAAAGATGGTTGTGCATACTCATTCCTTTATCCATCCTCAAGGAGTACAAATCTAATTTTAAAACAAAATAATTAGTTAATGGCTTAGAAGTATAAATACTCCAATTTTTCCCATATGCCTCTAAACGTTAACTTGCCTAAGACATTGTACTTAATCTTTGAAATCAAAGCCAATCAAACTTGATTCACTGTATTTTTTTGAACTGGGTTCAAATCAACATCCTTTAATTGTTTAGGTTTTGTATCTTCAATAGTAATACCAAGTCCTTGAGTTGTTAAAACATCCTTCATCATGCTTTGCTAAAGAATGGAATTGTTTTTCTCGTCAAACAATTTGATCTTAAATTTCATCACACAAATTTGTGTCCTCACTATCTTCAATTATTTTGCACAAGAGTTCAATCAACCTCAATATAAGTTATGATACTAGTTGTTGTGATAGACCAAGGCTTTTATACCAGTTGTTGAGCAAAACCTAAGCAAATCAAATAATAGCACAAAATAAAAGGGACACAAAATATAATGTAATTCAATATAGCCTACTTTACAAAACATCATTATCAAATATTTGGGTTTACAAGAACAAATTAACCACACACATAAACATTTCCTTATCCAAAACTTGAATTACACCAAATAATCACTTAAGAAAATACCACACTAATTCTTGGTATTGCATTACTTTTTGGTTGCCACCACACACCATTGATGTTATGTTGGAGGCACACAAAAACTAGCCACTACATATACTATTTATACTAGCATCAAGATCATTCATTAGAAAAAGAATCCTTTTTTTATTAGAAAAATACTTGAAGTCCAGCTTCAACAAAAAAGTCATTTTTCTAAAAAAAATGTATCAACACATTTCATTCTTGTTTAGGACACCACACCATGAAACTACCAATCTAACCTAAATCAACTCACCAATTTAAGCCATAACTCAACAACACAAATCAATGAGAATAGCTTGTATCCCTGTTGTTGTTACTTAATTTTGGACCCCAAGTGATGGAGATGGTGTATACCTCTTTTGAACTGAGTGTAGGAGTTTAACTCATGTTTGCTGGAAGATTGACAAAAGCAGAAAAAGAAATATTTTTTTGAAACCTTGTTTGAGCCGTTTTCTGCTCTTTTTATCCTTCCCCTTGGCTACCAAAATCATCAGGTTTTCTTAGGTTGATCAGGAGTCTTCATAATGCTAAATTCGTTCCTTTTTATCTGGTCTTTAAGGTTGAATAAATCCCTCAGAATTTGTACTAAAAAATGGTTCTGACTCGGTTTTGTACGATATCTGACCATCCTAGGTATATTCTGTCACTCATGAAATGTTGAAAAATTGACGTACACCTTTATTAGGTCCTAGGGATCATTGTTCTTAGGGCAGATTCTCAGTCAGATTTGGATGCTCAGCATTATCAGATCAAGAACATTTTTGACCAACTAGATTACTGCCAGTTTTTGTTCTCTAAAACGATTTTATCTCACTTCGACTCCTTCATCAAAGTTGTAGTTCTAGACGCGTAGATGAATTTGGGCTTTTGAATCGCTTAATTTCGATATCAGAAGCTCAAGATATTCCTGTTTGAATATCTAACGTGAAGGCAGAGAATTCTGCCGCGAGAAGGATTTAGCCCAAGTTCGCGGGACTGATTTGAAGGATTTTTTTGGACCAAGAACTGAATCGAAAAAGTGCTAAATGAGGGATTGAATTGAAGAAGGATATTGAGAGCTGGAGAGGGGGGTTGGATCATCATAAATGATAGGATTTTTACCACACCGAATAAGGAAAATAAGACTTTGCAGCTGCACCCTCCATCTGATTTCTTTCCTTTTTTCCTCTGCAAATTTCCTGCTGGTTTCCATGTTTGTCTTGCTGATTGGAGAGCTGCAGACCATGTTTTTATTGATTCATTTCAAAGAAAACAGCTGGTGCCTCATGGTCCCAGCTATGGAAGGAAAAAAGGAGTTGTACCACCCTTTGATCAATGAAAATTAAGTGCTGAAAATCAGAATAGGAATAAGAATATTTCAGTTTCCTTTTTGCATTTTTTTACTGCACATCAGCAGGGATTTGCATCCTAGAATTAATGCATTGAATCTTTCCTAAATAGAGATATGTTATACTATATATAAACCCCTCTAATAACCTAGCAAGGGGCAGAAAGGAGAGCAGAAAAATAAGAGAAAAACAAAGAGAAAAAAAAGAAAAAAAACACAGCAAAAGAAAGAGAAGGAATACGCAAGAGAGGAAGGCGACGAGGAAACCAGTCATTTACCAGCACATAGCTGAAATATTTCGTCTGCGTTAGTATCTTTATTTTCATCCGTCATTTACCAGCATTCAAGGAGGCACGCGTGAGCTGTGTCTTTCGGCCTTGGGTTTTATTTTCTGCAAATTGGAGATGCAATTTTTGAAGGAAAATGCAAGAGAGGCAGGCGACAGGGGAATCCAGTTATTTACCAACACATAGCTGAAATATTTCATCCGCTTCAGCATCTCTACTTTCGTCTATCATTTTCTAGTAGCTAAGGAGGCATACGTGAGCTGTCTTTCAGTCTTTGGTTTTTATTTTTTGCAAACAGGAGCTACAGGTATAAGCCCCAATCTCTTTTCCTTTGTTATATTTTTACTAGTCATTCGGTTGTAAAGCTGTTTCTTCACTCTGAATAATTGGTTTCTGTTTAGAAAAACCAACGCTTGCTTATTATTTCTTTTATGATTTTTGAGTTCAGCTGTTGTCCATGTAAAAAGGGTTTGTCTTTCATGTTTAGGAACTTTTACATTTAGGGACTTTCCTTTTGTTTTCCTTACACCCGCTGGAGAAGAAATCAGCCGGCCTTTGTTTTTTTAGTGATTGCTCCTAGTTTTATTTTGTTCTTGCTGTCTGCGCATTGAGTTGGCTTTGATTTTTTTTATTGCTTTAAGCTTATTATAAATCTTAGAATATATATGATGGCTGTTTAGCTTTTATTGAGATTTTTCTTTTGTGTTTAATTGTGATGCTTGTGTTTTGATTAAAAAAAAATGTTTTCTTGTGTGTTGCATACGGCCAATACCCTAACATGTTTTGAACGCTCTTTTTTTTTATATACAAAAAAAATTAGAAGTCTTAAAAATGTGTTTTCACATGGATTTCTTAAACACAACAAAAATTATTTTCTTGCATTTCTGGATTTTACAACACGTTTGTAAAACTCTAAAGGGTATTGGCCAATTTTCCAAAAAATATAAAAATCTTATTTTAGGGGGAATTCATCTATTATTCACCGTTAATGTTTGGATAAAGAAATCCTTAAAGGACGAATATCCAAAATATTATTGGAAATAATTTGTTATTATTCACTGTTAATATTTGGATAAAGAAACCTAGAGTGATAAATATCTAAAATAATTTTCTAGGAATAATAAATCCGCATACATCCTTGAAAAAAGCCTTGATTATAATCGATGACATTTCAATTTTTTACTTCACGATTTACGAGCCGTGAGAGTATAAAACACTAAGACAAAAAAATAGGTTTTTAAAGCACCCTAGATTTCTAAATTTTTATCCCTCCTCCTTGCGATTTACGAGTCGCAAACTCTTGAAATACCAAGGGAAAAATGAGCTTGTAAAGCACATGGAATCTCATTGGATTTCTATCTTAATAAATTTAGTTAGAATCAAATCGAGAAAAAATGATGGGATTAGAAAACACCAACACCATAGCAATTATAAGACAAACCAAACACCAAGCAGCTTACCTTAGGTAGGGCGTACTAGGGGTGCTAACACCTTCCCTTTACGCAACCAGTTCCTTGCCTTAGAATCTCTGAAAGACCAGTTAGGTTTTCTAGTGACCATAATACTAGGTGGAGACTCCCTTTTACACAAAAAAACAAAAAGACCCCGAAATCAATCGAGGATCGCCGCGACGCCGCGCTCCGCCGTGAGGGTGCGACACCTGTGTGGGTTGCCATGTATTTCCAAGTTGAAAATGACCTTGGAATTATACTTGTATTGTTTTCCAATAAACCATTTTTTCTATTATATATTATTATGGTTTTTTAGTTTTTTTTCCTATTTAAAAGTATTTGTTTTTCTATTTTATTTTTCATATTCAATATTACTAAGATTTTCTAGTTTTTTCTATATAAAAGGTTGTAATAGCCTTCTAGCAAATGAAACATGAATGAATAAAATTAAGTATTTCGAGAGTCCTTTTATTGTTATGGTTCTTAATCTTTGCGGGTTTTGACTTGTAACAAATCTTGTTATCCTCCACTCCCACCTGTGTCACATAATATCAGAGCTCAATGATTCTTGGTGGTTAGTTGTTATGTGTTGTTGAATAACCATGGATGAATGAGGTCACACAAGAGGACGTGCTTGTGTAGAAGAGGATAAGGAGGTTTATTTGTGGAAAAAGACGTCTAGAAACTAGTGTATTGTTTTTTTTTAACATCATCTACTGTTATTAGAAATCTTGGTGGTGGAATCCATGGTGGGGTGACCTGCACACAAGTGTTGTGTTAGGTATTCATGATGAGGCAGTTCTTATAAAGGCGTGTTAGGGATCCATAATGGGACCCTTATATAAAAGGATGTTTGTAAACCCTTGGAGAAAAAAATCAACAGGCTAGTGAAAAAAATGTTATGATAAGGGTATAAATTAAATGTTTACACTAAGAGAATGATAATGAATAAGAAAATTTGGAATAAAAAGTTTAGGTACTAATTTTTTAAAAATAAAATACAGAAAATAGCCTAAAAGGAACGCAGATAAAAAAAATTGAATGTAAATGAGTTATATAGAGAACAAAATATTGAAATGTAATTTGGTGAAATTCAAAATAGCTCAGCTTAGTTTTCATATAAACAGGTAACGAAATATGAGATAAATTACCTAGTAAACTCGAAAGTTTACAAAGGAAGGATATAATGAGAATTTTTGAAATTTTAATTTATAAATACATGCCTTATGGTGGGCTATACAAGGAGGAAAAAAAGAAGAAGAGAGAACCTTAGGAAAAAATAAGAAAATTAAAGGGAAACCTTTCAAATTTGTGAGAGATAAATATCATAAACACAAAATCAAGAGAAATAAAGTGAGGGGAAGTGAAAAGAAGTGGATTTGAGAGAGTGATAGTCACGAAAACAAGGGGAGAAAGAGGAAGAGATAAAAGTGGATAAAAAGCTTGTTCATCTTACAAATTCTTCTTGATTATTTGTGATTTAAAGGTGAGAATCCCTTTTACTAAAAATAATTGTGTTTTTGATAAGATTAGAGGTGTGATAGTTAGGGTTTATAATTATGAGAAATTGAATTTAATAAGTAAAAATGATATTGATGAAGTTTTTTTATTTAATTGGTGTTCATGTGGATTTAATTGGTTTAGGGTTAATAGAAAGAAAATGAAGAAATTTGAATATGTTTTAATGCTTGAATTAGGAGAGAATTGTATTTAGGAGATAATTTTATTGATTTTAATGTTATGAAATTTGTATTTAAATGGGTTGGTTGAAGTATTTAATGCATGGAAATTAAATGAAATTGCATAAAAATTGGAAGGAATGCATGGATTTTATTTATGAGGAGTTAGGTTAATTGTAGAAATTGTTAATAAATTGAATAAATTTATGTTATTAATTATATGTAATTAAAATGGATTGAGGAAAACTGAGAAATTAGGAAAAGAAAAGAAAGAAAAAATAATTGAAATGTGATTTATAGCGAATCGTAATAGAAATTATGATATAGGAATGAAGTTATTAGATGTGTTGATGAAATAGTCCTGTATTGATAGGGGATGCCTCAATAACTCGATCGCAGACAAGGATAGGTGTTTAGGCTTCACGAGTAGCAGGTAGGTGTTTAACACCTATTCCTAATCATGTATTATATTGGTAGAATTATTAGAATTATTAAATTAATTATTATTGATTTGACTTATCATAAAAGTAATTAAATCGGTGGAATAAGAATAAGGATTTGTGATTTGATTAGTTGTTTTAAGGATGGAGGCTAATGATGTCAATGGCTCTGTGACATTAGCATTTAATGATTAATCGTTCCTGGATAATAAGGAAGGCTAATAATGTCAATACGAGGATATTGACATTGTCATTATTGATTAGTCATTCCCAGATAATAGGGGAGGCTAATGATATCAATACATTGTCATTTAACATCAATATTTATTGATCAGTCATTCCTGAGAGATTAGAAAAGGCTAATGATGTTAACACGACTATGTTGACATCAACATTTATTGATTAGCTTATCGGTGGATTGGTGGCTAATGATACTAGGTAATGTGGTATCGATATATTTTTTATTAATCATACTGAGGTGAAGATGGTTAATGAATATTAATTT
>Ga0325402_1005272_pt1 | contig 12074 bp, 12 predicted proteins | sample PopdelMetagenome_22_FD_207212 | JGI IMG/M metagenome (GOLD analysis project Ga0325402, IMG submission 207212) | Populus deltoides microbial communities from Bellville, Georgia, United States - Xylem-PdKOR-R3 | ecosystem: Host-associated > Plants > Phyllosphere > Stem > Wood/Secondary xylem...
TAATAACTTAGAGTCCGCTCTAGCAATTAAAATAAACAATCATAGGAAAAATAAGCATAGGAGAACAAACATATTCATCATATAAACTGAAAAGAAAAGGTAAAATAAATCTCATAGTTCTTGAAATTCGAAGGTTTCCGTGTCCTTGCAACCAAGAAAAAGTGTTTAGTCTTGCATGGTTGTTGAACAACTAATCAAAAAGAAGGAAGAATGCATAATTTAGGGTTTCTTAGAGGAAGGGGGCGTTTTTCTCTTCTTGGCTGGCTGCTGCCTCCTTCTGCTCTCCCTCTTTTCTGCTGGATGCTGCCTCCTTCTCTCTTTCTTTTTATATGCTAAGAAACCCTAGTCTCTATTTTACAAAATAGTCCTTCCTTGAGTCGACAGTTTACATTTAAGTACTTCAATAACTATTTTTTCTAAAAGGAGAAATAGTCTTGCATGAAATCTTCAAGCTCTGACTTAGAGGAGCTAAATTGCTGATATAAAAACTTGGATATCGGTTTAGATGCTTCGGAATGTAGTTTGGACTTGTTTCTTCACGAAACCTGTTTGCTGGCAGAATTCAGTTGTCATCTTTGAAAACTCATATCTCCCTCATATGACATCTTTTTTGGCTGAAATTTGGAGCGTTGATAGTTCTTTAAGTCAGGAATCCAATAAAATTGAGTTTGCATCAATTGGACTTCTGTAGCTCCAGATATTAAATTTTGAATGGCCAAAGGTCAACACTGGCAGAATGCGAGATTTGATTTTGCAGGATGTGATTTCCATGATCTTTCTCTTTTTATTTTTCTTGCATTATATTTCCAGAAAGGTATGGATGTTAGCTTTTTATTTCCACTGGAATCACTTCATTTTGATCTCTAGAACTCACGCTCTGCACAAAACATCAACTGAACATCAAATCTGCCAATTACCTCTAATTTACTCCTTTTTGCATCTTTCATCCAAAAGTGCCTTCAAAACATAAAAAAAAGAATATCAATGCATTTTATATATAAAACATAGGCAAAACACTAGTTAAATATAGGTGAAACTATCAAATAATATGGTTGCATCAATGACCGGAGAATGGCTTGGACTGTGGTCGACCTTTCTTATTCTTCTTCTCTGTATTTTTTTCTCCTGCTCTGTTCTCCTTTGCTTCTGTCTTTTTCTTATGTTTCTCATGGTGCTGTTGTCGTATGTGCTACGGTGGAGGTTGCTGGCCGGTGGAGTTACTGTGGGAGGCGACGGTGGCTCTTCTCCTCTCTGTGCAGAGGCGTGAGCCTTTTTTTTTCTTCAGCTCTCTCCCTCCCTCTCTATCTCATTTTTTTTCTCTTCCTTACGTTCCCCCTCTACTATTTTTCTCTCCATCGGGTCCTTCTCCCCCTCTTTCTCCTTTGTTTCTCCCTCCTTCTTCAGCTCCTCCCTGTTCTCCCTTTTATAGCCAAAACTGCATGCATTTTTTATAATGAAAACGTTCAAGACCATTATTGCAGTGGTAACGGTAGAGAAATAGTAGCTGTGAAACATTCCCATAATTTGTCGCATTTGTTACTAAAAATGGTTCATGTCTGCTGAAATGGCTGCTTTGAAGATGGTGATGAATAGTGTCTAAGGAAACGGCGCCGTCTCTTAATTCAAATGAATATTTCCGATTCGGTCCCTGGTTGTTCTGACAATTTATAATCAAGCCCAGGATGAATTGTAATTGGATCCCTTGATTTTAGCGCCTTTTTCAGTTTAATCCTTGGTTTTGAATTGTTTCAATCAAGTCCTTAATTGGCCATTAAACTTCAAGAATTATGCAATTAAGCCCCTAATTTGGCCAAGTCAACTCTTTAAAATTATAATTGGACCCCAGAACTTTAATTTCTTCCAATAAAAGTCTAAATTGACTTACAAATCAATTTTCTTGCAATCAAACCCTCCATAAATTCAAGTAAACCTTGGATAAAATTTAATTGAGTTCATAAACATCTAATTTTGGACTTTTCTTTCTCCAATTGAATTTTCCTTATCCCCAAGGCTCTTATCAGTCAAAAATATAGTATCAAAATTTCAATTCTTGTATTTTTGAATCTCCTCAACCAATTTCTTTCCTTTTTTCAGCATTCTAGCATCCTTTTCTCACTCATATTATTTTTGGATTTCTTTCGAATAGTTTTGGATATATTTTTTTGTATTTTCTCATTTTCATTTTTTTTGTTTGTTTTGTGGGAACCCAAAAATGGATAACAACAGATGCCGTCTTTTTACAATGCTTACGAAGCAAAACATCATCAATGTCTTGCATAGTAAGCTTGTAAAGAAAAAAGGAAAAGAAAATGATCTCATTATCTTGGGCGATCTGCCCTTTTTGAAGAAAATTGGTCTGCTTTCACGGGCGACCTACCCACACACACTCACTGGTCTATTTTCATGGGCGACCTGCCCTCATACTCATATTGGCCTATTTTCACGGGCGACCTACCCACACATTTTCATCCTGGTCTATTTTCAAGGGCGACCGGCCCATATGTTCACGTGGTCTATTTTCATGGGTGACCCACCCTCATACTCACACGGTCTATTTTCACAGGCGACCTACCCACACATGTTCATCATGGTCTATTTTCAGGGGCGACTGGCCCACACACTCACACAATCTATTTTCATGGGCGACCTGCCCTTACACTCACATTGGTCTATTTTCACGGGTGACCTCCCACACATGTTCATCATGGTCTATTTTTAAGGGCGACCGGCCCACATGTTCACACGGTCTATTTTCTTGGGCGACCTGGCCTCACACTCACACGGTCTATTTTCACGAGCGACCTGCCCACTCATATTCATCCTGGTCTATTTTAATGGGCGACCTGCCCTCACACTCACATTGGTCTATTTTCACGGGTGACCTGCCCACACATGTTCATCCTGTTGGCAAGGTTTGAATTTGCTTCCTTCTTCTTCTTCTTCTTCTTCCTTTTTTTTTATTTTTTGAGAATTTCCTAATGGTAGGGTTCTTCTCATTTTTCTTCATAATGATAAGGTTTGATCAAACTTTTCACTTGATGCTTTCTTTATTATTTTATTTTTGTGATTATGCAAGACTGAAATTTGTCCTTCCTAATTGTAGGGTTGACATATGTCCTTTCTAATGACTAAAATTAACTGAATTTTTCTCGATGACAGGGTTGGAAAACTTGGTGCTTCCTATTTGCAGGGTTGACCTGAAGACTCCTCATGATGACAAGATTGACCTTCTCATTTCTTTGAGATTTTCCTGAAAGTAAGGTTTATCTCATCTTCTTCCCATTCCAGGGTCACGACCATGATTCTCTGTTATTATTAGCTTAATGATTCTTTTTTTTTCTCTTTTTTTTCTATCAATCTTTCTGGACTTCTTTGAGGATTTTCCTGTAACGAATAAAAAATATGTGTGCAATGCTTTGAGGTTAGATGACATGCATGCATCCTTACTTGATTTGAAATATAGGTCCCCTCTCTTTGATGTTCCATCGTTGTAGGGTGCCTTTGTTTGTTATCCAAAGGCCTTTTTTGCTCTTTCCATGTACTGGACCATTTATGTGCTAGTCATCCACTCCATTGTAAAAGCAGCGTCTATCATAGGTTGTCTTCGATGATTATTAGCTTCACTATTTGTCAAGCTTGACAATGCCCCCCAAGTATGGTGTTGCTTGATTCGTCATGAAAGAGCTCTACAAATCATTTCATCTCCTGGATTCTTTCGAGAATCGTTCTTTGATTAGCTGTGTACATCCTACCAGCACTCATCAAGAGGTTTTCTGGTGTTGTCCTCATCTTAGATTGCTAATTAGCTATCGACTTACCTCCAGTATGATCTGAATTATCTTTCTTTAAACTCCATTGTCCTCAGTTCACTAATTCATCATTTAATCATTTTTTTATTGCCCCCTAGCTGATCTGAATACTACTTGTTTTTCCTTTTCAGGGTCCACTGTATTGCCCCTGGCTGCGCAACTTTTTCAAAAAGTGTCAAGAAGTTTGATGTCACTTCTGTCAAGATTTTGCAAACTCGATCGGTGCTCTTTTTGTTTGATAATCTTTCTTGTTCAGGAATCAACTCTCATATTTCAAAGATCATGTCTATTACAAATTCTAATTGTTGAAATGAAATCAGAGAGATGTCAGTATTTTTTTTAAATACAAGCTTTTTTAGTCAAAGACCTAACATGCGTCATTTAATACATGTAGTCCTTTGATTATCTTGTATTTTGAAAACATAAATTGACCCGTTGAAAGATTAAAATGGCTTTTTTCCATGGTTCTTTGTGTTAATTTTAATCTTTGATCTTGGGTATATTTTTTGATAGTCTGTGATCATGTGACCTTTTTTGTGAATTTCAAAAACAAGATGCTAAAGTCAAAACTCAAGCTTTATCAAGGTTGTTTTTTTTTTAGCACTTATTTTATCAGCATGCATAATAACAAGTAGCTTAATCCATGAAGCCACGACCCTTATAGAAAAAACTCTTCAAGCTTTGAGAGCGCCATTTATCAGTTCAAATTGCTTGCTTGATTGAAAAGGGCTTTTAAAAGTATGTAATGTAGGCTAATGGTTTATGACTATGAAAGAAAGGAATTTTACGGGCTCAAAAGGTGTTTAAGGGTTTCAAAAACCTAGGATCAACATCAAGTATTCATCATTTCTCTTTATCTTGTTGTCTTTCTAGAGAAAGCGACATATAACCTTATTAACCTCAAATATCAGAATTTTCTTAACATAGGTCATAATGCAAATCCAACTTTTTCTTTGATGAATAACCAATCTCAATCATATGATAACATCAGGGGCTTTATCATGGATGCGAAAAGTCATGTTTGTAGCTCGTTTTTTTTTTTATGGTATCGAACTTTTAACATTTGTTATGTCTTTCCTTGATTGAAACTTCTTTTGTCTTTCCTATACTCAATAGGCATTCTCTTTCCTTTATCTTTGACTTGCCTTTAAGTGTAGGCAATTTCTTTCTTTTTTTTTTTTTTTTTTTAATATGGCTTTCACATAGCCTTTCTCATAGTTTTCTAACATGCCCCCAGTCTACGTCTTCTTTCTTTTAGCTCTTTCTCAAACGTTGGAATTTTGTTCTAAGCCTTCCCTTTCACTTTTATCTTCTCTTATTTGGCCTCAGTGTGGGGTGTGATCCTTGTCAGGGTTTCTTTTGAAAAGAATATTCTATCAGGCTCAAAATGGGATTGCAAAGGATAAATATCTTTAGAATGTGAGGTGATATCAAAGATGGTCTTTTCTCATTTCAAGCAAGGTCGGTTAGAACCAATAAATTTTGACCTCGTCTAGTATAATGATTTGGACTTGCAAGAACCTTGATTTGCGAGTCCATAACTATTGAATCTATTACATATAATTATGCATACTGCTAAAACTTAGCTACATGGTGGGTGATTCAGTTTCATATGTGAACTTAAAATTTGTTTGGGCACCCCATATCATTTTAACAAGCATCGAGCCATTTCTGCAATCAAAATACTTTTAATCTTTCAGGATTGATTAGCCTTAATTGCATGTTAGAGTTCAATCAAAATATTTTGCCAAAAAAAACTTTGAAAGAAACATCTCGTTATTTCGAAACAACAAAGAGACAAATAAAAAAAACATGTTTCGTAAAAAAGATGAGATGTGATCTCAAAACAAAATGCAAAATAGCAAAATTCCAATACAATTGACAATTCATCGCCATTCTTAGATTAGCTTTTCTGGCAATATCTGTGTTTTGCCAAGCATTTTCGATCACTTGTCATTCTAAAGATGTTTGGGGGACAATATAGCTAACGACATCACCTATCACACACTCAACTTGCCTCTTGTTCATCCACCTTCAGAGTCATCTCTTATCATTGTTCTGGAATTCATGGAAGAACCTTCAATCTTTTCCCTCTTCATAGCTTGTTCAATTCTTTCAGCAATCCTCGCAACTTCATGGAAATGTTGAGCTGAGCTTCTTATTAAATGCTCATAATAAGGGGATTGAAAGGTGTTGGTAAACAACATCACCATTTCTGTATCTATCAGTGGAGGTTGAACATATGTTGCCTTATCTCGCCATCTATGCGCGTATGCCCTCACAGACTCTTGGTTTTCCTTCTCCATAGCCATTAGGATGGTTCTGTCATGAGCAATTTCTAGATTAAATTTATACTGCTTTAAGAAGGTGTGTACCAGGTCTTTCCATGTCTTGATCTGAATATTGTCTAGTCTTATATACCTACCAGCTCAGAGCAGATCTAGTGAGACTATCTTGGAAAAAGTATATCAGCATCCTATCATCATAAATCACCTCGGCCATTTTATTGCAGTAAGATCGAAGGTGAGTGTTTGGACATTCCAATCTAGTGTATTTGATGAACTCTGGTATCCTAAAGTTCTTTTGTACTATGATGTTTGGTACCAAACACACTTCAGCTGCTCGCATGGGATCAAACCAATCATTACCCTCAACTGCTCTTAATATTTCTTCCAAAGCATACAACTTGTCGTAGTTCACAAAATCAGTAGATCTATTGCTAGGGGGTTCATCTACTATTAAATCCACAATGGTGGGAGCTTAACTTGATGGGATAGGGGCGATAGGCACAAAATGTCGTTGTTCTACCGTTGAATCTGCCCCCAAGTTTTGAGATGTCCCTGGGACATGGATTGATGGTGTTTTCACAGGAGGTTGTGCAAAAATCCCTTTTCTGTTTTTTGAGCTCAGCACTTGTTCAAGTAGATCTGTAAGTCTAGCTACTTCACCTTTAATGCTTTCAATTTCATTTTGATAATGGGCCTCCAATTAAGCTCTTTCTACATTTCCCATCTTTCAGGTGTATCAAATCTTGGGTGGGGGACCTATGTTTCAACCTGGCAAAATGTATGATAATGTATGAGTATGTTCCTATATGATGAGCTCGCCTTTTTCAAGGTTGACACATGATCATAACCCTTGCATTTTGATTTTTGCTCCATAGCAGAAATTTTCTGGGTAACAACCATTGTGTCAACCACAAGTCTTGAGTTCAAGATGCTTCAGGAAGGGTTTACTTTGATGCAAAACAAAAGGTAAAACACACAACCTAAGGACATATTCTATATTTAGTGAGACAAAGGGTAGGTTGACTATCTAGTCTCAAAAGGGTCTCATATTTACCCAATTACGATCTTCGTAAATACAGTGTGGGGGCGTTGCAAGGAACAGTTAAGGCACGTATGCCCACCATTACCAAGCAGGCACTCAGATATGAGTTGGGTGTTTCACGCATCTGAACCCTGACCAATAGTCATAGGGCAGATCGCTAATCCCCCTCCTAACTTAATAAGATCGTGTGTGCTTTCCAAAAAATTAAAGTAAGTGATGCATGAGGCAGTTCTATACAATGCATGATCATATATGTACAGAAATTAAAGTGTGGAAAAATAAATAAATAAAATAAGCTTATTAACATAAAACATGCAAACCAAACAAAACACAATTATCAGACAAAAACAAAGCTTAGTCCACAAGGTTCCCAGTGGAGTCGCCATTCTGTCGCACGTGTGCGGCGTGGCGGCAAGAACGTCCACCCTCAAATTAGTATCTAATGTGGCAAATCTGGAAAATGTGGGGAGACAAAGAATTCTTGTCTTTTATTAGTGGAAAAATGGAATGGGAGTCGCCACCTAGTGTTTTAATCACTAGGAACCCTAACTGGTCTTAGAGATCGGGTACGGGGACTGGTTGCATAAAGGGAAGGTATTAGCACCCCAAATATGCCCTACCTAAGGTAAGCTGCATTGTTTTATTGTCTGATAAAATCTAAGGTCTTGTTGTGTTTTCTAGTTGTTGGTCCGTCTATGGTTGAAGAAAAGTTTTCTTCAGTAAAGAGATCCTTATCTTATCGGGTAAAACCTAATTGTTCTGACATCAACAAAAGAATTTAATATCCAAAATACGTCTTATGTATAAGGTCGTAATCCTACATATTAAAAGAAAACAAAATAATTTTTTTATATCGGGTAAAAACCTAATTATGCTAACGTCAAATAAAAAACTACCTTTTTAATATCGGGAGTATGTTTTACGTATAAATTCGTAATCCCGAATATTAAAAGAAAACAAAATATTTTCTTGGGTGTTTTTTGAAATATTGGCCTAGTTCTCGTGACTTTAATAAATTGGTTATTAAAGCCAAGATGCATGCTAATACATTTTTTTTTTAATTTTTGTTGTATGAAAATATGATGTGATTGTTTCTTTGAAAGACTTGGCTGTATGCATGAAAACAAAAAAAACAATTTTTTTAGTTTCGACGAAAACCGGGTATTTTAATACTGCATTTGTGTTTTTACGGTATATAAAAAACGAACCGATATTAATTAAAATGGATAGAAAAATATGCGAGAAAATCATGGATGTTTTTTAAAATGTATTTATTTATTTATTTATTTTTTGTAAATTTTTGAACGGGCTGGACCAGGAACAAAATTGGGCTAGGACCGAACCGAATAAAACACAAACTACCTTATATTGGGCTGGACTCATCCCAACCACGTGGACTAGGCTGATGATCCAACTCGGACTGGTTACTGTGCCATGCACAGTAACCAGGATCCAACCTGGGCTGGTTATGGTGCCAATAACCAGGTAATTATTTTGCCTTGCATTGCAGAAACATGCACAGTGCACATTTTGCATGCAAGGGAATGAAACGGGAAAATAGAGATGAAAGGACGAGAATTACCTGGAATGGAGGCGCTCTGGTAGCTGAGTTGACAGTGGCTGGTGGTGACGGTGGTGTTGTTGCAGTGGAAGACGGTGGTTGCTGTAAGAAGTGGAAGAAAGGAGAAGAAATATGCAGAGGCTGATGATGGTGACAGTCACGGTGGCTGATCCGCATCCTATGAAGATCTAAGTTGGTGGATATGGAGGTGGACAGACCGGTGGTGGTGGTGGTTGTGGCAGGAGGCTGCGGTGGAGAGAGAAACGAGAGGTTCTGCTGGTAGCAGAAACCGGGTTAGGGAGGCTGGTTTTTTGGCTGTCTTTGGACCAAAATTTCTCCGCCCCTGGAGCATGAAGATAAAATCTATTTATAGGCGATGGAAGAGGGACACTTTGTCTTTTTTGGTGTAAAATCTCAGCCCTTGGTTCGACCCGAAAGCATCCCAACCATTGGCTCAAAGTAGCGATGATGAACTGTCAGTTTTGCAGGAAAAATAGTTGGTCGGGTTACACTAGCGTGTAGTCAAGTATCACAAGATCGTTTGCGTGTACGTTTCATCCAATTTGGTGAAGAAACGAGGCGCCAAATACCTTGGGAAGGTGGCCACCCAACTAGCCTCACTGGAGAAGAAGATGAATAGTATCTTATGATTTAGTTCTTTAATTTATGATTTATTTCTATCTACACCTCTGATTGGCTTTAAACTTTTAATTTTGTTCAATTTTACCCATGAACTTCAATTTAAACCCCAGATTTCAGCGCATTTTTCCCTTTGATCCTTGGGTTTGGATTTATGCAATTTGACCTTTAATTGATCAATAAACTTCTAATTTTTTCAATTTGAGTCCTTTATTTACGCACCTTTTTCAATTTGGTCCTTGGTTTTGTATTTCTTCAATCAAGTTCGTAATTGACTATCAAACTTCAATATCTATGCAATTAAGCCCCTGATTTGACCAAATCAACTCTAAAAAATTCTACTTTGACCCCAAAACTTTAATTTCTTTCAATTAAAACCTAAATTGACTTAAAAATTATTTTTTCTTGTAATCAAACCCTATATAAATTCAATTAAACCTCTAATAAAATTTAATTGAGTCCATAAATATAGCTAACAGCTCCTTAACATTTTTTTTTGGTGTTTAGGATTGATGATGTCAGAGTCTACATGAATTTGTCTACATAATGTCGGCCGAGTCAGCATGCATAGATAAAACAACACAAAGTAATGACATTACAAATTTCTAGCACGAGCGAGTTGGACATGTCAGCTATCACAAAGTTACAAGTGATGATGAAGATCCATGCTCTAAAGGAGAATCAGACAAGAGACCTAGTGTCGAAGCCTATATGGACGTGAACCACACACACACACACACACACACACACACACACACACACACACATATATATATATAGAGAGAGAGAGAGAGCAGCCGCAAGGGTTTCAAAGTAAAATTTATCCTGAACAAAGCTAATGGGTTAAAACTGTTGAAATTAATTTTAAAATTTTTATTTAAAGCATCTTTTAGTTTTTTTAGGTCTCTTTTAATAATATATATATACATATAACTATTAAAGATATATTTATCTTTTAAATCTCTTTAATTATTCTAAACTAATATAAATATATATTTAAAGTATTGTAAATTCAAGTCTATAGAGATTTCCTCTTTGAAGATAATAATATTTATATAAATAAAATTTGTTTTCACCTTGCTTCCCATGTTCCCAATTTTACTTTTTTCCTTCAAATATTTCTAACAAAAACAAGCTAAAATGAGGTGGTATGGTAAGGGTTTCTAATACAAAGTGGCTACACAGTGGCTTCATCAGATTCAAACTTGTCTGTTAAAAATCAAGGAGGAGAAATAACGGGTCAGAGGTTAGAGAGAGATGCTCTCCTTCTGTGTGAAGATTTTCCCTCACGTTCACGACCTCCCCTGTTTGCTTCTTTCCCTGTTTGTTTTTTTTACTTCCTTTGTTTTAGCGACTCTTGACCTGCTTCCTTTCCCGCCTTTCCCCTTCTGCCCGATCTAAACTGCAACGCTTACTGGAGCAGTCTACGCAGATTCATGATAATGCGGTTCCTGCTTTAGTAGCCTTATCCTCCATTCCAGTTGCTCCTGTTCCGGATCCCCTGATTTCAAATGTGCCCTCCATGGGTGTTCCAGTTTAGGGTGGCTCAAATCCTTCTCGGTCTATCCTATTTGCTGAGGATGAATCTATTCCGCATGGAGCTGGTCATGCTTCTCCTAGCATGGAACAAGTCTTGGTGGAGAAGTGTTCTGAAGATGATGCTTTTGAAGATGACAAGGTGGATTACGAAGATTCAGAGGACGACCACGCGGGTGGTTCAAAACATTTTAAATGTCCTGTCCCTGATGTTACCCGTGAACAACCTGGAACTTCCCCTGATGGTGCTCAGCCTCTTCATAGCACATCTCTGGCTGCAAATGCTGCTGATGTTCCAGGTACCTCTAAATTATCTAAATACTTGCACCAAATCTTCCAATGAGCCGAGCAAGGTGACAGCTCCAGTTGCTACTGCTAACTACAATGTAAACCGTGAGAGTGTTTTTCAACGGCTGGGGCCTAATGTTAGTACCCCTGGGGTGGCATGTCTTGAGAACCCCCTGTCTGCTGAAGATCCTATGCAATCTGAGGTGGTGGCAGCTGCTGCTGGCTGGGAAACTGTCAAGGGTAAAAAATCCAGTCGCAGGCGTCAAAACCCTCATACCAGGAGTTTGGCTGTGGTCATGGATTCTCCAGTTGAGGTAACTACAGATACAAACCAAAATGGAGCTGCGAGAGCTAATCTCGCATCTAGTCACTCTATGAATATGTCTGCTGGTGGTTCGGGAGGTGACTGGGGAACTCCAGGGTAATGTGCAGCTTCCTAATGCTTCCATTATCTGTATAGGTACTGCTACGCATGGTGGTGGAACTGTTAAAGGAAAAGAAGTGCTTGTTCCCCCTGGACCAAATGCAACAAGGTCCCCTGATGCTGGTCCAATTGATGTTTCACCTAGGAGGCGGATGAAGAATTATGCTCGTAAGTCTTCTGGGAGTGGCAGGGAGCCACCTGCCACTATCACCTCTTGATGTTAATTTATAGTTGGAATGTCAGAGGGCTTAACAGCCCTCTGAAGCAGCATGAGGTTACTAACCTCATGAGGAAGCATAGAATGGAAGTTTTAACTCTTCCAAAGTTTCTTAGTTGCATAAATTCAGGTTGAAGAATTGGAAGTTTTTGTCTAATGCTGCTGCGGCCATCAATGCTAGAATTGTGGTCTTTTGGAATCCCTCGTCTGTCAAGGTTGATCTGTTTGAATTCTCGGCTCAAGGTATCCATGTTCTGATCTATAGTTTAA
>Ga0325402_1005273_pt1 | contig 12073 bp, 15 predicted proteins | sample PopdelMetagenome_22_FD_207212 | JGI IMG/M metagenome (GOLD analysis project Ga0325402, IMG submission 207212) | Populus deltoides microbial communities from Bellville, Georgia, United States - Xylem-PdKOR-R3 | ecosystem: Host-associated > Plants > Phyllosphere > Stem > Wood/Secondary xylem...
TTTGAGCACTTCCATTTGGATGAAACACAACTTACACAAGACTTTGGGTGCCTAAAATTTCAGTGAAGGGATTAAAATGACAAAACATAGAAACTATGAGGACCACATGAAGGTATATAAATCTCACAGTGCTCCCTTTCTAATTTCTAACCTGAGCTCAGCACTCTCTGCTCTGCAAATGTATGGATCTTTCCTTCCTGCTCTTCAAAGCAATGGTTGTGATTACACTTGATAGCTTTGAATACAATCAATGGCCCCCACCAAACTCTAGACCAAACTTACCTATCTATCTCTATATCTAAATATAAATATAAATATAAATATAAAATATTTCTTCTAAATAACTTTATTTAATAAATAAAAAAATAGAAAAAAACAATCACACTCTTTCTCTCTCTTGTTGCTTCAAAATGGCCTGCAAGGAGCATAACACAAACCTCCACTTATGTCTTAACACCTCTACAATTGCCATTTCTTTTCTACTGCTTCTAATCCTCCTGCACAAGTGAGCGCCTTTTAAATTTCTAAAATGTGGGTTTTCTTCTTCAGGCTCTTCTTAGTAATGGGTCTGGTCTTTTTTTGTTGATGATGAGTTTTTTTTGTTGTTTTTTGAGAGAAGTTTATTTGTGATCTTCACATGTTTAGCTTATAGTTTACATTTTTAAAACCCGGGCTTTCATCTTCATGTGAGCAATTATTTTTTGTGTTTCGTATTTTGGGCTAAAGGCCTTTTCTTTTCTTTTCTTTGCTGGATTTTCAGAAGTGATAGGTGATGAGTTGCGTGTAGATTAGTGGCAAGAACTTGGATTTGAAAAAAAAATGGTTGGGACGGCAAATAATGGCAGAATGAGGCATGCATTTTCAGTTGTAAATGGTGAGCAAGAAGTTGGTTTAAATAGTGCACCACCTAGTAATGCTGGATCAGAGTATGGTGGCTTTGAGTTCACAAGAGAAGATGTTTATGCTTTATTGTGTGAGAGAATGAAATACAAAAACAAGTTCAATTACAAGGTCAGTGACAGTTTTTCTGGTTTTTAATGTTACAAGTGATTTAGTTAGCAATTTTTGTTTAAAGATTGACTGTTTTTTGGGGTTCTGTAGGAGAGATGTGAAAACATGATGGATTATATAAAGAGGTTAAGGCTATGTATCAAATGGTTTCAAGAGCTAGAAGGAAGTTACCTCTTTGAGCAAGAAAAGTTACAAAATGCTTTGGATTTTGCTGAGAGTAGATGTGCTGAAATGGGTATGTTTGCTTCTTTGTTTCCCTTTCTTTTCTTTTTGTTTATTGGTTTCTGATGGATTTTTTTTTCATTTTAGATTTGATAGTGAAAAACAAGGAAGAAGAATTAAATTTGATTATCGTGGAGTTGAGAAAGAGCCTTGCTTCTCTACAAGAGAAACTTTCCAAAGAGGAATCTGAGAAGTTGGTAAGAAAGAGTGATGAAAACTTTGGTATCCTTCACCGATACGATACTGATCTGTTAATTATCTTTCATGTTTCTTCTTCTTTTCTGGATTCTCCAGGCTGCAATGGATTCTCTTGCAAGAGAGAAAGAGGCTAGACTTACCGTTGAAAAGTCACAAGCTTCCCTCTCTGAAGAGCTCGGAAAGATTCAAGGAGAGCTTCAAAATGCGAATCAAAGGGTAATATAAGAAATGTAATTTGAAATAGTCCCGATGATTTTATGAAGTGACCTTTCCTGTGCGCTTATATGCTTTTTTGAATTCTGCAGATAACATCAGTAAGTGATATGTACAAGTTGCTACAGGAGTACAATTCAAGCTTACAACTGTACAATAGCAAGCTTCAGACAGATCTTGACACAGCTCATGAAAATGTAAAGCGTGGAGAAAAAGAGAAAGCTGCTATAGTAGAGAACCTAAGCACCTTGGGGGGTCAATACATGTCATTGCAAGATCAATTTAATTCGTGCAAAGTAAGCTGGTCTCGTTCCTTTTCTTCTTGGTTGAAGTGTTGAATCATTTCTCGTGACATTTACTAGTTAAGCGCATGGTACAATATTATTCTTAATGAATAGTGAGGAAGATGACTTCAATGGTCTTGCAAGAGCAGACACTTTTGAAAAAGAATGCTTTCAGTCTTCAGGAGAAAAAAAATGTTATTACTAGGTATTACCTTTGAGGTATTTAGAAACCATTTTTTCTGGCTTGAAGTACAGAAATAAAAATACTCCTAATTGGCATCATTATTGCACCCATGAGAAAAATACCTACAGGTTTTTTGTTTGAACTCTCTTTATCAGGATCGGAATTGATTTTTAGTGCACTCAGGCTGCAGGCACTATTAGAGCTATTGCTTTGAAATAGCAGGCCGCCAATACTTGTTTTTTCTCATAGATCTAGTGTTTACTAATGCTTGGAAATTTTGAACGGGCCCGTTTTCTGAAACATATCTGTTTACAATGTATGACTCCCCAAAATGAGGAATGTGGTGAATATAACTGGTTAGGTGGGAAACTAGTGCGAAGTCCAAAGTCAAACTTGAATACACATTACTAAAAGATGTAACCCAAATACAAGAGGAAATAAATTCCTTTCTGAAAGCTTCTTTATGTAAGCAGTCTAAATTATGATCTGAAGTTGCTAAAATGGTTTAATTTCATCTCAAATATTGTTAAGAAGTAACATTGAAGAAACATCCAACCTAAGATTCTAAGCTGTTAGGGATATCTTCACTGATAGATCTCAAATTTGGAACGCAAGGAAAGTTGAAAAGCACTTTTCATCCAACCACTTGTCATTCAACATTAGTTATGATTTTCCATGCCAATGTGCATAGTCTTGAAAATATAACAACCAACAAGGAAGTACAGAGACTGCTGTTCTGGAAGCCTGGTCCATTTATATGTAATTATTAGCCTTATACCCTAGCATTATAGGAATTACCATCTGTGTAGAGAAGCAAACAATGTCACTAAATGAGTTGATGTGCCGTTGCTTATCTGGTGAGCTTGTCAATTTTCAGTGATCTAACTTAGCATCCTTGCTCAAGGAAAATGTTGTCAATATTAGATGGGAAAGTTCCGCAATCGGCATCCCTTTGCCAAGGGTTTTAAGATGGGTAAACAATTTAAATGGGCCTCTCCAAAGATAGTGAAGGGTTTTAAATTAGGTTGCTTGCCCTGATCATGCAATCATTTGGATAAGATTTTTGTCTAGTCTACAAATGTTCAGTTATAGGAGTACTAACTAATTTTCTTGCACAGCCTTGTTAAAAGTTGTCAAATCATGTCATGAGATCTTAGTGGGGTGTGTTAATAACGGCAGTCTTGTATGGTTTTCTGGATGTATATTGTTTTTATACTACACTTTATCCAGTTGAAGCATAGGATAATTTTTTTTTCTTTTTTTTCCTTTTTTTCCTGCTTTTCTTTTAGCATTCCTAATCTATCATTGATGGATAAAACTATCAGGCATCCGTGAATGATGCTGCAAAGCAAAAGGATGCGCTGGTGAAAGAAGTTGCATCCGTAAGGGCAGAGTTGCAACAGGTGAGAGAGGATCGTGATCAACTGCAATTGCAAGTGCAAACTTTAACAGCTGAAGTAGTTAATTGTGAAGAGCTCGTTATAAAATCAAATGAATTAAAGGTTTGTTTTTAAAATTTAAATTTTCATTCCCTCACTAGTCTAGTGCATTTACAATTATATTTTCTTAAATGTTATGTGCAGGAAAGATGTGTATCCCAAAGCAACCAGTTGAAGACATTGCAGGATCAGCTAGATTCTGCCCAAAATAAATTAAGGGTATTACTATCGAGCTTGCAAGAGATTTTTCCATGTGCTTGATTAGTTGCTGCTATTTTATAGTGTTATTTGAATTTATTATAATGGTTAAGGTTATTCTCTCTTTAGGTATCTGATTTATCTGCATTTGAGGCAAAAACTGAATTTGAAGAACAAAAGAAACTTATATGTGAGTTACAAAACCGCTTAGAAGATGCAGAACTTAAAATTGTTGAAGGAGAGACGTTAAGGAAAAAGCTACACAATACAATATTGGTAATCATAAAGTCTCCTACTATTTTCTATTTGAGTACAACATACATTTATCTTATGAAGCTCTGTTATGCTGCAGGAACTAAAGGGAAATATTCGTGTGTTTTGTCGTGTACGGCCTTTGTTGCCAGAGGATAGTCCTGGTGCTGATGGAAAAGATGTATCTTATCCCACCACAACAGAATCTCTCGGGCGAGGCATTGATCTGACACAAAATGGTATTCTTGAAATAACTTAATATTTGATTGAACTTTGTTTTACTGCTAGAATACTATTTCTCTTGTTCAAATCATATCTTGAACCTTTCAAACTAATGTCATGCTTACTTTCTCACCAGGGCAAAAATATTCTTTCACTTTTGATAAAGTTTTTATGCCTGATTCAACACAAGAGGATGTTTTTGTAGAAATTTCTCAGCTTGTTCAAAGTGCTCTTGATGGTTATAAGGTGATTTATCCAGCATTGAGTCTTTTTTATTGCATTTTCACGAACATATATGTGGCAAATGGCAACTGCATGAGTGCACTTATGTGCTTATTTGATTGTTTTTTTTTTCGAGCCCTTTGAGAAACTTTAAGTTAATTGTTTCAACTCATTGTATCTTAATTTTTTTCAGTCACTCAATTTATCTTAACTAGTTCATCTAGTCAATGATTAGAAAGAGAAATCTTAAATCTTTTTTTTTTGTCTCTTGTGGTAAGAGATGATTAGCTTTGTTTTTCTAGGTTTGCATCTTTGCCTACGGCCAAACTGGTTCTGGTAAAACCTATACCATGATGGGCAAACCAGGAAACCCGGAGCAGAAGGGGTTGATACCCAGGTCATTAGAACAAATATTCCAAACTAGGCAATCTCTTCAATCCCAAGGCTGGAAATATGAAATGCAGGTGAAAAGTAATCTTATTTGTTAGAATCCATGACATAATTTTATGTATCATAATTAAGCATTTTTTTACAACAATAACAGGTGTCAATGTTGGAAATATACAATGAAACAATCCGAGATTTATTGTCAACTAAAGATTCATCAAGAACAGAGTATGGTAGTAATGGAAAGCAATACACAATTAAGCACGATGCCAACGGGAACACACATGTTTCCGATCTCACTGTTGTGGATGTTTGCAGTTCTAGAGAGGTCTCTTTTCTCTTGGATCAGGCATCTCATAGTAGGTTAGTAATGTTTAGAATATGAATATTTTCTGAAGCTCTTTCTAGTCATTTCTCTATTCTTAAAATATGGCTGTCCAAAATAGACATTTTAATCATTTAATACTTTTTTTGGTGCTGTTTAACCATCTAATATGTTTATGCAATACTGTATTGTGCAATGTTTGTGAATCTCCATTTTTTCTTTTTGTATTTCCAACTCTTCTTATTGTTGATACTTGCTACTATAGATAAAAATTCGCAATAAAAAAAAAAATCTAATTTGACTGTATTCAAAAAAGGAAAATTGCTTGACATGCACACAAACAAATGTGGTGTATGTCTTCGTTCCTGTTTGGCATTGCGGTTCAACCGTACTTTTGAAATTTTTGAATTTTTTTTAGCTTCAAATTAATAATTTTTTTTAGTGGTTTTACATTGTTTGTTTTGATATGCTGATATAAAAAATTAATTTTTAAAAATAAAAAAAATATTTTGATGCATTTCCAAGCAAAAAACACTTTGGAAAGCAACCTATACCACTCTTAAATAGACCCTTCAACTTGTTACCCTCAATTACAGTGCTATATGATAAAAGCTTGAAATTTTTGCTTCTTGTAGGTCTGTTGGCAAGACCCAAATGAATGAGCAATCATCTAGAAGTCACTTTGTTTTCACATTGCGAATATCTGGTGTTAATGAGGTAACAATACCTTTGTTTTCCATAAGTTCTTTTCTGTTGTTCCTTTTCTTTTATCCCCTTTAAATTGAATGTCTGTTTGCATCCATTAGAACACAGAACAACAAGTACAAGGTGTTTTGAATCTTATTGATCTTGCTGGGAGTGAACGTCTATCCAAGAGTGGCTCGACTGGAGATAGATTGAGAGAAACCCAAGTATGTGACTTGACTGTTGTGACCTGATAGTATTTTTTTTTTTTAATTAATTCACTATTAGTAATCAAATTAATTTCTCTGTGCAATCTTTATCAGGCTATAAATAAAAGCTTGTCGTCTTTAAGTGATGTTATATTTTCCTTGGCAAAGAAGGAGGATCATGTACCATTTAGAAACTCAAAGCTTACTTATCTATTGCAGGTAAATAATTTAAAAGACTTCGAAGAATTTTAAGCTTTATTTGCTACTTGTATGGAATTATCTTTGATAAATCAAGTCTTTCATCTTTATATGATTATAGTAGCAAAATCTCATACACAACTATTAAAGAGACTTCCTTGTTGTGAGGATGATTCTTTTTTTAAGATCTTCACACTACACTATTATATAAGGTTCATCTCTTCTCCACTCTGTATAAAGTATTTTGCATATATGTTATTGAGATCTCCTATGCCATCATTGGAGCAAAAAAAGGTTTTTATAGATAAATTAATAGCTCTTCTCGGAGCTTACGTTCAATTTTTTTTTTTGTTTGGCCTACCTATAGTAGGTGAAAACACATCCCAAGAAAACTACCTGAATGGTTATCTTGGAAGTAAAACCTAATTTTGTGTCTTATCAAATTAAATCCTGGCTAACATGAACACTCCACATCATTCTTTCCCAGTGTTTTTGTTTATCTTGGTGATCTAAGATATATTTTTCTTTTAATCCCATGTTCTTTCAGCCATGTTTGGGTGGAGACTCGAAGACACTGATGTTCGTAAACATTTCTCCTGATCACTCTTCACTGGGCGAGTCACTTTGCTCACTTCGATTTGCATCCAGGGTTAATGCTTGTGAGATAGGTATTCCTCGACGTCATGCCAACATGCGGTCGTTTGATTCTCGCTTGAGTTTGGGCTGATTCTAACACAAGATGATAGTATTATGTATCTCTGTCACGAGTATTGGTAAATTGAGAAAGTGAGAGTGATCCTAACACGAACTGATAGTTAGTAACCTGTATAGTGCATTACATTGTTGTTATTAAAAGGCTTTGCCCAATTATTATTTTGTTTACTCGAGAATGAGTTCCCTATGAAATTCTGTTGTAATTACCTGGTCACACTGATGTACTTGCTTAATTCCTAGTTTCTTTCATTTTCTTACGTAATAACTTATAGTTTTGCCATTTCCCTAAAAATACACGAGGAATTTTGAAATGTAAGTGGGAAGGCTAAATTGCAAATTAAGAATAAATAGAAAGTACATTGTAATGTGAATATATTGTCTTCATCACCCGTAAGGCGCAACTAGCTTTGAAGTCCATCCGGGTAATAGGTAAATTTACTCTTCAGATCAATTGGATTCTTTTGCATGACCTCTTGCAAAAGTGCTTTTGTGTCTCGATAACTTGATTTTGTATCAGGCAGGTTTTTCCTCCTTGATGCATCTTCAAGCTGTCAATGAATCAGAAACTGAACAATTAGTTCAAAGAAAGCTTGTGAAGTACTTCAACCTCTTATAAAAGGAACTTTCAGCAATTAAAACTAGAGAAAAATCTCTGCTTGTAACCATTGATTCACCTTTTCAAAGTTGTCAAACAATCTGTTAGCCAGATCAGTAAGAGGTTGCTTGTCATCTACAGGAACTGCAGAGATAATCTTGTCCAAATCATAGTACATGAAGGTGGACTTGATTCTCAAGTACTTCCTGACATAATTCAGGGTGTCTGGTCCTATCAAATCCTCCAGAGCTAAGAGATCAAAGGCATATCTCTTTACCCTACGTGCGCTACCTTGTAATCCAACATTTGCCATATAAATTCCCTTCTTCAGAAAAGAACGTGTGCCTGTCTCCTCGTTTGCAAGTTCTGCACTACATAAACAATGATGAATGGTTGCAATATCAAGGGAACATATCAGAATTCTACACTCGGGCAACATTTTTGATACGAGAGAATGAGAAACTTAGCATTCTGATGTGATGCTTATAAGAAAGCTTACTGTTATCCACAGAAGGCACGGGCAAGGGGATATCACGAGCCCACCAATTATCCTCCGCGAGAGAGACACCGGTACTGGGATTTCCAATGAGAGCTATTGAAGCAAGGCCTAAAGCTAGTCTTCTTGTAGTTTTAAATGAATTCCCTTGAAGATTAACCGGCTTCTTGCCTAGCAATCCAGTTATTTTCATCCTTCTTTGAGGTTTCTGCACGTTGATAAGTTTTGGTATGGCTGGCAGGGTCTCAGTGACTCCATTTAAGTTTGTTAAATGAGCCATTCTGAAGTGTGAAGAGTGGCAGCTCTGAGCAACTGTTATGAGTTCTTTGTTAGGTTTTGTGTTCTATCCATTCCAGGAAGTATTGGTTACTCGTGACCACCAGAAGTATATCCTCACAGAGGACAGTTTGGTCATTTCCCCCCAACAAGTCTGGGATTTAAATTTTAGACTATATCTTCAGCACATTGTTCACTATGTGGTAAACTAGTTATAGCCTTTTCAATTATGCCCTTGTGTTTTGGACACAACCATCTCTACAGTCTATATTCTAAAAGTGTAGCAGATTTCAGACCTTGAATTGTTAAAATAGATCATATTAGACCTCCCAACTCCTATCCACCCTTTTATGAGATGCTTAGTGGTAATCTGTGTGTTACTCATCCTGAGGAGCATAAAAACTTTCATTTCTGAGTTGCAAGAATCATAAACCATGATTTGAGCCAGGAGAATCCACCCCACTTAGAATGGCCTCTTCAGTCTTCAAGTCCAAGGTCAAGAGGAAGCCTAGTAATCTAGCATGCTCTATGCAGAGGTATTATATCAACTAAATGCTAGAGTTATCCTCGCAATGTTCATTGTATATTTTAGCAGCAAGAGGTCAAGTAGACATATAAAACCTATTTCCAACAATCTCATGTGGCAGACAGAAGCAAGCATATATTGATATAAAAACAAGCCCTACGTAGGAGGGACAGGACAGCAGGCAGATATTGTCTAAGTTCTGTCAGTTCAGTATCAGGATGATGATAAGGATAATCCCAAGCCCCTTTTATGGATATAGAAGTGAGGGAAAAACATGGGTGGGCTATAGAAGCAGAATTCATTGACATTTGTGCAAAAGCAAAGCTAAACTCTAGACGTTCCCCATCAAAATAGAAAAGCTAATGGAAGTGGGAGGAAGACGGAATTTCTATATCAACTTACTAGATCGACAAGTAATGCCAGGAATATTGATAGAACCAACAACCTTTGTCAGCTTACTACAGAACTTGTCTGAATACGTCCATAATTTCTTGACTGATTGTAGTTAAGTCTTATCTTTCCATCATCGAGAATTGAATAAAGCTAACTAGTTCGTTTTACAACGTTAATTATCTCCCTTAAAACGAGGAAGATTGTGCAATGGATCGAGAAAGATTAGGAATTTGAGCTTGAGTCAACAAATGCTATGATCAATCAAGATGACTAATTAAGGGAGGATCTGGATCCCACAAACTCAACTAGAAATGAGAAAACAAAAGTAAAATACTTAAAACTGACTTTGAGTTCCTATATCCTGCAATCCTTAAAGTCAACACAGAGTTCACCATTACAGCGATCAACGTATTGTAAGCCAGGTAAGGCCATCTTAATTTTGATGACACTGAATTTCTTTTACTTCGGTAAAAGATTGTTCATGATTCATCAAGGTTCACACTTCAAGAGAGACAAATAATTACAGGATGGAGATTTAGATATTAAGAAGATCATTAGACAAATTTCAAAGACGCATGATTGACTGGATAAAGCAGAACTACTTTCCACATATGTTAGAATAGCTAAAATCTAAAGTGGGTCCAATATTATCGATTCAGCCACATCTTATTCAAAGGGAGATTGCATTGATTCTAAACCAAATAGAAAAAAACAAGCAGCATCCCGAGTTAAATTTGCCGAACTCAATAGCTAATCCAAGCCTCTATAAAGTAGACCATAAGAGCAACAGAGCAGAAAGGGAAGAAAAGATGGCTGGACATTCACAGGTCATTAAGACTAGAGTTGTCAGGATAGACTCAGAGAAATCATGGGATTTCTTCATCAATCAAGCTACAAATAAAGAATGTCCTGTAAGTAATTCTCTCTCTTTTTTCATGCGTGCCGCTGTATTGATGATCCAGCTACTTAGAATTTACGTTTCAAGAAATTCTACTCAATTCCGCCAGCTTTTATACAGAGAAGTTATCATTTTAGAGGCTAGAATTTTATAAAAATTAAAAAGAATTAGTCTTTCCTTTTGGCTCCCTGCAGGTGGTGGTGCACTTTACAGCTTGTTGGTGCATGCCCTCAGTAGCCATGAATCCTTTCTTTGAGGAAGTAGCCTCGAACTATAAACATATTCTGTTTCTCTCAGTGGATGTTGATGAAGTTAAGGTAAATTAATTTGTTCAACATAACCATTTAAAATCCTAAACTAACACACACACACACACACACACACACATTAATCTCATCAACCATATAGAAATTGATGCTGACATGCCACAGTTACTAGGGCTTCCTTCCTCTGTTTCACAAAAGTGTATGGACTCGTTTTATCTTCGAAACTCTGGTAATTGATTCTTAAAGCTGATGAACTTTTGGCCCAGTTGTAAGTTATTGGAAAGCAAAACATGTGCAAGCCTGCAACAGGGATTTTGACCTGCTAGAGTTTTGGTCAAAATTTGGAATATTTTTTTGGTATTAAAACTTGGAATTTGTTAAATCAAATAATTGCCCTGTACAGAGAGCAGACAAATCAAATCCATATGACGGTTAATAAAAAAAAAAACCCTAAAATTTTTAATGAAATAAGTCAAAAATCTGATCTAACGTCACATGACTTGTATTTTTTTTCTTATTTTGGCACCCCACCAATCACAAAGCTCACAAGACCTTATCTATGAACCCAATATAAAAAGGAAAATTATAAAATGAAATTATATAAAACTCTACCCAGAGCATCCAAAGAAGCAATAACCTACTTCTTTATTGCATCAATAATCTAATCATTGCTTAATCATGGTTGCCCTTGATTTGGTCAATATCACGGCTCATGATTCAACCTAGATTCATCTGAGTTAAATTCAAAACTATGTTATTTAAAAAAATATTTAAAAAATATTAACATCAAACTCTGTTTTAAGTGGATTTTCCGGTCGGTTTTCACCTAATCTTCTTGAAATCCAGCTCAAAATGATTGGGATCTATGTCAATTCAGGCTAAACATGTTCAATATCTATGCATGTCATGTGCTTTCTGATATATAATGGTGTTGTGCCCGTATAAAATAACCAGGAGATAGCTACGAGGATGGAGGTGAAGGCCATGCCAACATTTTTATTGATGATGGGAGGGGCTAGAGTCGATAAGCTGGTGGGTGCAAATCCAGAAGAGGTAAGGAGAAGGATTGGTGGTTTTGTTCACACTATTCATGGATACAAAGCAATCTAGGAAGTGGACAACGTGCCAAACATGGCATCCTCAGGATTGTACAAGAACTTGCTGTAAATGAATGGTTTTGCAGTGTTTTTTCTTGAAGATTTCCTCTGTGATCTGTGGGCTTGACTTGCTTGTAATTTGATTGTGGTTTCCAGGGCTTGGAAACCCTATTCAATGGTTTAAAAACTTGCCAGTTCTTTTCTCACCACATATTTCTCCTTTTGGGAAAAAGCTAGAGGATGCGAGCATTCTCCTATCAATCGCTAGCATTGTTGAGCGTGATAATGAAGACACTTGCTAGAACACATTGCATGAACGCATCAAACATTTATTAAACAAATAATATTAAAATGAAAAGTATATACCCACCAACAAGACCACATTTATATGCTTGTCCAGCTCGTGACCTTCTTAGGGAGGCATAAAAAAAGAAGAAGGTGATTTCTTCTCCATTTAAAAATGGAATTAAGATCCTTTCCAAGGTAACTCAGTAGTTAATTATTAAGTTTACTTAGAGCAAGGTTTTGATTACTGCTTCGGTGAGTTAACACAAAAAAAAAAAA
>Ga0325402_1005276_pt1 | contig 12069 bp, 8 predicted proteins | sample PopdelMetagenome_22_FD_207212 | JGI IMG/M metagenome (GOLD analysis project Ga0325402, IMG submission 207212) | Populus deltoides microbial communities from Bellville, Georgia, United States - Xylem-PdKOR-R3 | ecosystem: Host-associated > Plants > Phyllosphere > Stem > Wood/Secondary xylem...
TAGATATTAATTGAAATGTGAGGAAGATATTAGTTGAGTGAATGAATCTAACTTTAAAAATTAAAGAGTGTAAATCCAACTTGATCGGATGATGATAGCAATAAGACTGCTGTCAAGGTAGACAAGTTAGCACGAAATAGTTTAAATATAAATATATACATATAAAAAAGAGAGAGAGGGAGAGGAGATACAAAGGTTAAGAGAGAAAAAACAAGAGAGGTAGAAGCCTATTTAGGTTGTCCAGTTTGTTAAATCTAGGGCTATATATGAGAGAATATCCTATCAGTGGACTTCAATCATAGAGCTAGATGGGTGTAAGATTAGCTGAAAAAATGATTTTTAATTTGGCTGATATTCATTATGGGAAAAAGGCGGTACGTAAGTTCTAAAATAAACAGGAAAAAAAATCCCCTTCGCAAAATCACGACAACTCTAATCCCTTTTTTTTTTTTTTTGTTAATACTCCTCTATTTGTTGCCAGAGGGCCGTTTAAGGGAAAATATTAAATGAAGCTAGCATCACTGTCAACTACCACGTAACAAAAAGCATTTATTGAGAGTAGCAAAATGGGAAACCATTGATAGCCAGAGTTCATACATGCAAAAGGTAAGGAAGGTTGGAAAGGGAAATGGATGGGATGGAGTCAAAGTAGTTTGTTGAGGATTTTCAAGGGTCCTTCTGATGTTAAAATAGGGTGTGGTTGGGGAAGATAGGAGTGGGGTTGCTTGTATAATATCTCTCTTGGGAATTGGTGAGAGGAAATGGTGTATTATGGTTTTCATACAAGGACATTGGAAGAAAAACAGACATTTAGCTATGCAAGTAACTGAAGTGCTTCGCATTTACTGTTTGAAAGCTACCTCAAACCCTTCCACACACACACACAACACTTGTAGCGGGAGAGAGGAAGGAGTGAAGAGGGAGTAGTATACATGCCACTCAAGACGAAATATATATATTATACAGAAAAATAAAACCTCTGAACTGTCTCTCTGCTAAGCTAGTTTCTGGATCCGGACGACCATTTTAGTTAATTTCAAGTTTTCAAACGAACATTAATTAGCTGTTGATATATTGATAGATATTAATGTGACTTGCCCTAAATATAGCATATGATACAAATTTAAGGGAATTAGGCCAACGAATTTACCTGTTGACCAGTGGAGCAGCTTTCACTAGTATGCTGGCGCCGATGAATCTATATATGGTCATTTCCCAAGCTGACTCCACAAAGCTACATTTTAGCAATCGTTCTATTGATTTGATAAGCTTTGCGGTATACCCCATGCATGTATGTTGTCTAATGTGGACTGGATACTAAGAACCATCCCATGTTTCTTTCCAGTCGAGTAGGCATGTTGATTTTAAGATTACAATGCAGTCAATACATGTAACATCTAACTTAACTTTTTCCCTAATTTTGTGGTGACCTATCATGGATTACATTTCAACAATCAAGATTTTTATGAACTTCTTGGCTTTTTTGGGTCGTTTTCAAATTTGAGATATCAGCTCCACTCAGGACACTCCCATGTTGCAAGTTTACTTTATGAAGTTATCTTTGATCCATCCTTCAATTTAGACAGTTCATCTCTATAATTTGGAGAATGATTAATAATTAATTTGATGACGATGGGCAACTAGCCAGATCTTTCTTGTCCTTTTTTCTTTTTTTTTAAAAAAAAAAAACTCTAATCGGTGATTTTCCCCTATTTCTCCTAAGTTGGCATGGATTAAAAGCTATCTTTGATTTATAACACGAACATCAAAATATATATTTTTCGTAGATCATTAATTCTTTTACCAATTTTTCTTCGAATCATAATAAATAATTTCTCTAATGTATATAACCATTCATGACATAGCTTTAAGTTATCATGATATATATCATACGTGAGCATGTGGCATGCAGATATTCTCCAATTTGACTTTACTCCATTGTTATTTTTGATATATTATATTGATCATAGCAGATGGTATAATTTAATCGGCACTATTCTAACAAAAATGCAAATCTAAAGTCAAGCCTTGCGAATCAACATACCTTCAACTTCCTCCAAAAAGAAAAGGAAAAAAGAAGGGATCTCGTTTGTATATCTTTTCAGAGCAATAGATATTTTAATCTTAATTAATCTCTATCTTATAAAACTCCTACACAATCAAATTTCAAACCAACAAGAACAAGAAATTAATGAAGTGAAAATTGCTATAAATATTGATATGCCAATGTAATAAATTCTAGTATCACTGTAAAGTAGTTATTGAAATAACCAAACCTAATTACCAGGTTGTGTTTGAACAAGTCAAATTAATCGGTGTAGTTTCATCAACTAATCTGTTATTATGTTTGAAAAGAGTAAAAAATATAGAGGAATTGAAAGGATACATAGACCTGATGAATTGGCACATCAACCACCAATTCCGACTAGATACAGATTTTATACCCACCAAATCTTGATGTATAGTTTACTTGATAAGTGCATATGATATTGGTAATGGATTGCTATTAATTTTTTAAGTATATTTAGCTGGGCTAGCAAGCTCTCACCAAGTGTTTGATTTCGTGGGGTATAATATCCCAATCATCCTTGGAGCTATATAATGATGAGTGCACAAAATCTTTCAACGTTTGTATTTGACTTGCCATCGGCATGGGGAGTACGGGAAATTGCAGACTACGGTTTGCCCATACTTTTCTTTATGCTGTACTTACACGGCATTTGATAGTTAACCCTCAAGACTACCCTCTTGAAAAACTCAGTTAAAGATATCCTCCTATTCAACATCCAGCAAAAATATTTCAGCTAACCTCTCATCATGTGTCCCTGTCTATTTCCTAACCACCACGTTTTTTTATAGCATTTTCCATGCTTTCCGAGACATATATACACATGCTGTTACCTGTTTGAGCCTTGTAGATTTGCATATTCCTTTATGCATGCGCATATTTTATATCGAAATCAAGACCTTGTGGATGACGGAATGATACAGAATTGCTAAGTAGAAATGGTGTTGTGGTAGATGATTGTTTACTGGGGTCATCATAAACGCATATCCTTGGAGCTGGCCGTGCCAAATAACTTAAAAGCTTTTCTCAAATTTATTTACGGGGTGACAAATTCTTTTGGTAAACTCATCTGGTTGAAACTAAACACCATTTAGGTTGCTAAAAAGTATAGAAACTTCCATATAAAGATGTTAAAATGGAAAAACTTTGCAAGCCTCAGTACGCTGGTAAATTGTAGCTTAATTATCTTAAAGATTAATCAACCATATTGGTGAAGGCTGAGCGTAGGCAATCGGTTTACATTTACAAGAGGGAGCTTTTTCTTTATGTATTTCAAAGTTTGGTGGACCTCGATCTTGATGTTTTATACTCCAATTTTCTCGTATTAAAGATGGTTAATTAATTTATTGTGCATCTGTCCTATTGCTAATCCACCTTTGAACTTAATTAATCATCGAATTGAGATGACTTGTTTATTCAGAAAACGATTGTTTAGAGGGACTCTCAACGAATTTCTTAATTTTTATCAACTATCATTCAATCGATCTGTTTTGATCCATTGGATGAGTCTGCTAATTTTCTCTAAATTAAAATGTGAGCGTACTAAAAATTGAAGGATACTCTTGTAAACATATGCTATGCTGCGTACGTGGAATTGTAATTTGGTCTTTGGATTCCTTAAACATCACGAAGTCTGGCTACAATCTAGACAAAAGTAGATGCAAAATGCTTAAATGCTGTTTCGCACCTCTCATGATCATGAACACAAGAATATAAGTAACCCTTCCGGGTATTAAAATGATGATTTCATCTCTTCTCAAACCAATTCCTCTAATCACTATTTTATTTGTTGTTTTGGTTTTAACACAATGATTTCCCCTTTCCCCTAATGAGCTGCGCTACAAGATACATATGGATGCTTTAAACTGTTATGGAAAAGATTTGCTACTCCCTGGATTGAAATGTTCTCGTGGCTTTTACTCCAACATCAAATAAATACAAAGCATTTTCTCATATATAGGCGACTGTTTAATCTCAGTCAAGCAGTTTGTCCTATTTATGATACTGATATAAATACTGTGACTCACTTTTTTCTTCATTGCAATGCATCTTGGTGTCTTTGACAGCGTTTCATAAAATGGCTGAGCATTAGTTAGTGCATACCAGAGTCTATTGATCAAGTTATTTTGCAATGGAGCGATCTAGTAAAATGCAGATTCCAGCGACAAGCACTTACTATGTTGTCTTTTGGGATTTTATGGAACATCTGGAATGCAAGAAACAAACTGATTTTATACGATATTATACCAGTTTAGAATACAATGTTTGAGCTTATTCTTCATCGTTTTTGTGTCTCTGGTTGAAGGAGATGAGTGTACTGCATGTTATACAATCCAAACTCCAAAGCCTTGCTATTGGCACCCCTAGCCAACTCATACAAATTGGTGGTCTTCCAGGATCTTTTTCCAAACAGCCCCAGCTGATGCCGTTTCCAGGAAACCAACAGTAGACGGTACCATAGATAATGATCTGCAACCCCCAAAAAATAGCTTCAATAACTTCAACAGAACCTGTTTTTGACTTTTTAGCACATAGCAGTAGTCAATTTAAGAAGAAGCAACAAACATTATAGAGATTTACGACCATGGAAATCTAAGTTGAAACCAACTACATCGAAACTCCACAGCAAATGTTTTAATCCCAGCCCTCTTATTATCAAAACATCGTCACATTATCACATCCAAGCCACAAACTCATAGATTCTCGAAACTCTTTGTTTCGCAAGTTGGTCTGCCATGTAATTTGCTTTCCTTCTAGCATGTGTGAAATTTACAGCTTAAGAAAATTTAGAAGTTGTTGGTAATACCACGTTACCACGTTCTATTACCTGTTCTGCAATATATGGGCCTCTATTTTATTAATAATTATGATGATGCAATTTAATTTAAAGAGAACCCATCGCCTCCTGTTTGGCCAACCAATAAGACCGTACGGAGTCTCGCATTGCCATGCCAGGCCAATTTTCAGTTGCATATAGAAATGATCATTTTAATTAAGATCACATCAATTCTTGTGTTTCCGCTAATTAACTTCTTAATGACAGGTATTAGGAAAGAAGTCTTTGCAAATAGGGAGAGCTGTCTCTTTAGTACACACTATTATCAAGGCACCCAAGAACTAATCAATGGGGTTTGTCTGATTTAACGTAGTACCATGGCTTAAAATGGTTAATATGAAAAAAAAAAAGTTATAAAAAAACAAAGAGAGGTAAAAAAAGAGACAAAAAAAAAAGGTGAGAAGAAGAAGTTCATGGGGGTAAATAGCATATACTAACAAGAAAGAGTCATTGGTTCTACAGGTATATTAGGGCTTAAAGTGTCGTGTAAAACCAACAAAAGTGACTTGCCATCTATAACCCTAAACCAACCCTCCCGCTTTCTTATTCTGTTGGTGCTCCTTTCCTATGCAACTATATATCTTCTTGTGGACTTCTTTCTGGTGTATTTGACGATAAGGAATTCAAAGCTAGATAGATAGGGGTAACAAAAACTGTTAGCCATCCATGGAGGAATCTTTGGCTGGTAATTCGAGTGATGATGCAAAGAGTACTGCTTGCCCTAGAGGTCACTGGAGACCTGCTGAGGACGACAAACTCAGGCAACTTGTTGAACAATATGGTGCACAAAACTGGAATTCTATTGCAGAGAAGCTCCAAGGAAGATCAGGTAAATTATATGCAATTTTAAAATTATTTTTTGATAAATCGAATATCATTAAGATAAACACGTTAGAATCAATCTGAAATCGATTCTTAATTTAAAGAAAACATATATATATATATATAAGGAAAAATATTGCAAGGATCATTAAACTCAAACAGTATACGCATATCTTAATTTAATTTTATTTTGTTACATGAAGACTTCCAATTTCTAAAAAATTAAGATCGAGATGGATTCTTTGCTTAAGTAACTAACAGATATCAATGACACGTCTCTCTGAATGTGTGTAGGAGTAGGAGTAGGAGTAGGACTTCTGGATCATGCTAGATGTAATTTTACCTTTTTTTTTTCTTTGATAGAGGTAATTTTACCAGCTTATGATTGAATTAATAATGTCTCATATGTATGCCAGCTTGAGAAACTCCCGAAATTCCTATCTCGTGACATGGGAGATAAAATTCTACCAAGCATAATGATGTCTCTCTCTCTCTCTACACACACACGGACACACACATGCACACACTTAATTACTTGGTTCCTGAATTTCTCTCTGTTTTTTTTCCAGGGAAGAGTTGCAGATTGAGGTGGTTTAATCAACTTGATCCTAGAATCAACAGGAGACCTTTCAGTGAAGAGGAAGAAGAGAGACTACTAGCAGCTCATCGGATTCATGGAAACAAATGGGCACTCATAGCCAGACTATTTCCAGGTCGAACAGATAACGCTGTGAAAAATCATTGGCATGTCATAATGGCTAGAAGGCAAAGGGAACAGTCCAAGCTATGTGGAAAGAGAAGTTATCAAGATAATCTAAGTGAATCCAATGCCACTAATAGTTCACATGCAGGGAAATCAAGAGCTCAAGATGTGTTCAATTCAAGAATTGGATTTGATGACTCTAGAGTCTTGGAATTTCGAAACCCCGGTAAAGATAGGATATTGTCAATATCTCCTTCTGGTTCTTCACCTTCTTGGAATTTCGCCCCATCAACTATAGCAGCTTCAAACAATTCTTCTTCGGTGGATTTATCGAGAAGGGAAGGAAGAGATAATTACTTCAATTCAAGTTTATTTTGCACCACCGAGAGCTCCAAATTAATCTCCGATCAACCTATTTATAGATACTATATGAATTCTTCGGTGTGTGGCAGCTACCGGAGTTCAAGTATATTCGGGCTTCCAAACTATAGAAGGGTTGTTCCAAGTCCTTTTGGATCATACCTTAAACTTGGAGATGATTATGAAAACCACGGAATGATCAAGAAAGAGTTGGCAAGTTGCCATAATTCATCGACATTAAAGAATTTAAGAGCGACGAGTAATCATCAAGAGAAAGGAGATCATGAATCTATCAAACACAAGGATGTTCCTTTCATAGATTTTCTTGGCGTGGGTATATCTTCTTGATCACCCAAAAAGACTCTAATTACATTTTGTCATATCTATGATAGTTTAGTGCTTACACTTTCTTGTGATCTTGTGAAAAATGTTGACGGCATGAAAATTAAGTAGCAACGTCAGTATTGTAGCTTTCATGTGAATTATACTCGGCAACAATTCCTACCTTAGCTGCTATATTGTTTGATACATAATAGATCATATATACTGCAAGATTCAAGCGTAATACCGTATGATGTAGACAACCATGTGAATTGCAAGACATTCTTGATCTTCTCTAGCTAGGTCAGAGATCTCAAGATCACAGATATATAGTGTGTACATAAATATGTATTTTTTAAAAAAAAACATTATGTATCCTTGAACATTAATTTGTTTACTTTGTCCTGTTCTTACCGATATTTTTAGAGAATAATATAAATCATATCTCAAAACTTTACTTAACAATTTAAAAAAGTGGAAAAGGAACATCTCTCTCATAAAGAACTCCCACCCATGATCTGAAATTAATGTTTTTGAACTTGAGCTCCATTGTTTTAGCTAAGAAAAAATAGTTTTCGAAAAATATTTTAATTTGACAATGATGATGGCATCTCGATCGTGCCAATATATTAGACGAAAGTACTGCGTTGAGACACCATATATAGAATAGAAATATAGATCTTGCATCAAGTTTCCAAACTTGTGACATAATGATCTGCAATTTATCACTAATTCCATGTTTCGAAGATTAACGAAAATATCCGTCAATGATATTTGTGATTTCTTACATAAACTAAGTTATAACAGGAATTCTGATAGATCGATGATATCCAACTAAAGACTTGCAATGACTTCACTTTTTTAGATTCTTATCAACCTCAACAAGGACATGCATGCCATGTCCCATGATGGTCATAATTTGACGATTCTAGCAAAGATATTGACAGTGCTAGGTTCGTATGGTAATTTCCTTTTCATCGTGTGTTCTATATTATAGGTAGATTTTAACCTTCACTTGCAATTGCAATTGTTTTTTATAATGTTTTTTTATTTATAAATAAATTAAAATAATATTTTTTTTATTTTTTTAAATATATTTTTAATTTCAGCACATTAAAATAATCTAAATATATTAAAAAAATAATATTTTAAAATAAGTTTTAAACAAACAATATTTTAACCGCAATACTAAACAACTTCTCAGCATATATTAGCGGATTTTCAAACACAATACATGCACAATTCCTCGATCTTTAATATTATTGAAAAAAAACTCATTTTTAATCTGCGCCAACTATTTTATAGCTATAATATTAAATGACAATAATATTAATTAATTTTTTTTATTTTTTATAATTATTGTTTTTTAATTTTATTATTTAATATTCAGTTAATTAAGAATTATATTTTATAATTTGTTTTATTTACTTTTTATTATATTATTTCTGTTTTATGATTCAGGAATAGTACTTAACAAATTAATCATAATTGACTTGATTTTTTTTTAATTTTTTTTATTGTTATCATTTAACACTAAATTAATTAAAAATTAAACTTTATAAATTTTTTATTTATTTTCTACAAAAATATCTATTGGATTCTATAAATGCTACTCCGTTACACTGTCTGGACCCGAACCATTCAACACCAGGGTCAAACTCGGGTCAAAAGGCAAACGTAAAGCACTCAGGGTGAGAATGCCGACGAAGATGATGACGTCAACGCGGATACACTGTTTGATTGAAGATGACGAGATAGTGTTTATGCCAAGATGCCATGATGCTCTCTCAGTCGCTGTTTGTCGAGAAAACTTGATATTCAGTGCTGGTTTTATTTTGGGTTATGCTCTCTCCGCTGATCTCCTCGGCAAACCCGACTTTCGCCTCCTAACATACGTGAGCTACCACTCTCCCTGCTCTTTTAATTAGTTGCAATTGTTTACGATTTTTTTATATATATTTATCAGATAATTGGTTTTGCAGGCCATCAAAAATGGCTACCACTGCTAAGATGGTGTTTGCGGTGGCTCCCCTCATATATACCGATCATTAAGTCAGTGATTCATGCCTTGAAAACAAATTGATTTAATATGTTTAGAGTTTTTGGGTATTTATTAGCTTGGTAATATAATTATTTCTGATTATGGATAATCAGCATGTATTAAAAATGTTAAAAAAGAAGAAGAAGAAGAAGATACAAGTGATTAATTAAATTATCCAAAGCAAGATTACATTTACCCGTTTATTATCATCTAATTTTATCATGTCTTAGAATTTTATCGCACTGCTTCCTGTTTCAATATCCTGTGAACCTAATCCTAGAAAAGCTTGGTACGTATATATCCTGTAAATAATAGTTTGAATATTCTAGTTCTATATTTCCTTTCCATTTTGAGATGTAATGGGTTCATATGAGCTCCATTCTGGATGTCTGCTGCATTGAAAATGAAGCAATTAATAGCTTCTTCTTCTTCTTTTTCACTCCTTTTAATTTCAAGTATCAAAATAGGTTTGTTTGTCAAAAAGGTTGGATAGGATAAATGAAACAACGGATGTAAATCCATCAATCTAGTTGTTGGGTTGGCTAATAAGGGGTTTCAGTCGATCCAAAATTGAGACAAGTGAGGAAGGCAGGATACGAGGGTTCCTTACAATGCTTCCTTGGCTCCGCTCCCTGTCGTCCATCTTATCAAACAAAGGAGACATCCTCTTCCCTTCGTACTGACAAACACAACCTAAGAGACTCTTCAACTAATTATTTACTCCTGTTCACAATCCTATATATTAATACATAAGATTAATTAAAATTGACCGAGTTTTACTGTTTTTAATGATGAATTATTTATTTTTAAAATTTTATTTCTTTTTGTTTGGTGCAAAAATATTTTAATAAGTCTTTTAAGATTCCAACAACATCATTTTATTTATATGCCCACTTCTAAACAAGGTGAAACAAATCAAGAAAATAGTAATTAATTATCCCTCTACAAGTACTAAACTCAAGCTCTATATAAGAAGGAAATTTAGAGATGAAACGAAGCTTAAAAACCAGAAGAGTTAAGCTGTAAAAATAGGTAAAGAAGAGTGATGAATTTCTACAAAAATTATGTATAAAATAGTGCTGAAAAACTAACCTTAAAAACTCTTCTTCAACCTCTTTTTATAAAGTATTTTAAGAATCAAAAGTTAATGGAACTCCCTCACTAATAGCTTTGATTATCCACCATAAAAATAGAATTAAATCTAAATTAATATTTTTTTTATTTAAGTCAGGTAACTTTTGAGCTGAAAATCCATTAAGGTATTGTTGAAAGAGTTTTGCAAAAACTGATCAGATTCTAACATTTATAGGCTGGACAAACCAATAGTTGGAAGAAATAATTCTTCATGAATCAAACCCAAGTCCAAATTTTATTTGAGAAAAAACAATCTTTTATAACTCAAAATATTATTTTATAATAAACTCAAGCTCAATTAGACACCTGAGCATAGACAACCACAAACTACTTATGTGTGTAAGTTTAATCCTAAAGCTCATTTTTCTTAGATCCTCTCCCTTAAAAACTTGGTTATCCTTTGGGCCCAATATTAAATCTTCACCTTCCCACTAAATAAGCAACAAGAAATAAAAAACTTTTTTTCTTTCCAACGTCAAATATAGTTTTAGAGGGTTTTGGGTTTTACCAAAACATGCCAACTAGGAGCGTTTAAAAAAAACTAGCCCATTTGTAATATTTCTATTATCTCAGATAATGTGGATATTACAAATAATAATAGGTCAAAAAATCTAAGAAATGTATATCACAAATCAGGTGGCATGTAGTGATTTTTTAAACTCACTCAACCCGACCTAACCCTTACACTCTATAACAACAAACTTAATTTGTTTTATAGTTCAGTTTTGTTTTTGTTTTTGCAATTAAGTCTTTCATTTTAGTCAATTGATTCAGTTGATATATTAAGCCTAAATTATTTTTTATACCAAAAGCTGAAAGAGCTCAGGGATTCATTGTGCACATACTCACATTTTATTATGGATTTCCACAGTGATATTACTATTTTTTTCTCTTAGAGAGCAAACTCATTTAGCTTGGTCTTAAGGATAGGAAGTTCTTTTCCATAGACCCATTTGTCATTACAGAATTGAATGGGGTCAGTCGATATTTTTACATTTTTGTTGCATATTGTATTTACTAAATTACCTTTAAAAGCAAAAAATATATATATATTTAATATAGGTTAAAGGCTTTTTGGACTTTTCAATTTTTTTTACACAATGTAATTACTTAAATGCCCTTTGAAATAAAACACTTTTGGCTTTAGATTCAATGGCACTTTCATCATTTGAGTTTATTTTTTTTGTAATTATCATATGGAATCAAGAGTAATTGGATCTTTCTATACATATATAAAATATAATTAAAATAAAACTTTAGGTAGCGTGTGTGGTGTTGTGAAAACTCCAAACACAGGTTCCGAGGCAACGTTCAATGCACCTCACTTCACCCGTCACAATGGTCAGGCGTGTGCCAACAGACGAGCAGCGTTTAAGCGTCAGCAACATGCTTTTTCTTCCCCTTTCTTTTCTTTTTCCCCTCCTTGACAAACTCGTTGGGCACTGTAAAAAAAAAAAAGTCTGGTTATTTGTTTATTTAATCAAATTAGGTCATCATTCTTTTGATTTCAATGCATTTAACCTAAATTCTTTGTTGATTGTGATTTTCAATTTTATCTCTTAACTTTTAGCTTTTACATCAAGTTTCCTCATTCTTTTTATTGTTATTTGTATTTTTTTCTTATCCTTTTCTTGATTGGAATTATTTTTCAATTCCATCTCTCATGATTTTATTTTATTTTATTTTTGTGTCAGATTTGGTTCTTATTCTTTTCAAATATATATATATATATATATATATATATATATATATATATATATATATATATTTATATTTTTTATAGT
>Ga0325402_1005277_pt1 | contig 12069 bp, 4 predicted proteins | sample PopdelMetagenome_22_FD_207212 | JGI IMG/M metagenome (GOLD analysis project Ga0325402, IMG submission 207212) | Populus deltoides microbial communities from Bellville, Georgia, United States - Xylem-PdKOR-R3 | ecosystem: Host-associated > Plants > Phyllosphere > Stem > Wood/Secondary xylem...
TTTTTTTATTTAATTCAATATCTCAACTATTTTTAAATCGATACAAGATTTTAGGTTTCATATATAATATATTTAGCATGACTTAGGAGGGGTTAACTATTTAATCAAATAATTAATTAGATGGAGCTTGAAAAAGAATATAAGTCTTAAATCTTTTGTTTTAAGGTGATGACTGGGAGTGTGGTGCAAGTTTTTTTTAAAAAAATTAATTTAAAAATATTATTTATAACATGATTCTAAATGGTAAATTATTAGAGATTGAAAAATAATTGTTTTTCACTTAATATTTTTTTAAGAAGTAGAAAAAAAAAGTTAATCTAGAATAATCACGATTATTCACTCTTGAGCTTTTTTGTTTGCTATCAACTCGCGAGCTTTTTTTTTCCTACCCGACCATAAATCAATTAAATATTATGATTTTTAAAAAAATAATTTATATAATTTTTTAAAATATATTTTTTATTTAAAAATATATCAAAATAATTTTTTAAAAAAATTACATCAAAATAATCTAAAAATATAAAAAATATTTTTTTTAATTTTTTAAAAATATTATTTGGAACACAATTCTAAATAATAAATTGTTAGAGATAAAAAAAATAATTATTTTTCAACTTTCAACCTAAAAGTGAGATATTTATGGAAGATAAAAGGTACATGCAATTCCATTAAAGTTTTATCGTCAACAGATTGTGTCTATTACAAATAAATATGGAATGTTAGATTTTTCAAAGTATCATTCCAAAAATATCTTGAACCGGATCCCGGTTGATGGGAAAGGCGACCGTTGACTTTAAATCGCAATTCAAGCATAAATAACTTGTAATAAGTTAAGATAACTTTAAGTTATAAGTATTTTTGATAAAAAAATTGATTTAAAATAATTTTTTTTAAAATTTGTAAGTTAAAATTTAAAATTTTAATTTTTTATTAAATCAAGATTTTAACTCGATTTTACAATAATGTTTTTCAAATCAGAAGTTGTGCTCTTAGAATTTATAAGTTTTACAATAATTTATAAGTATATAGCAATAAAATTAAATCAGAAGTTGGTGCTGATGAAATGGTGACTCCTTGATTTTATAAAGTTAGAGTTAGTTTGGTAATTTAGTAGTGGTTATTTTTAAAAATATTTTTTTAATATATTAATTTTTTTAATATTCACATATAAAAACAATATAAAATTTAAAAAAATTAAATTTTTTAAAAATATTTTTAAAACTCAATAACAAACAGGTTGTTAATTGGGGTGGAAACCGTGTGGATAAGAATCATTAGTTATTAAATTTTGCCCAACTTGAATTCAAAAATCTTGTAATTAATTCAAAACTTAATTTAAATAAGAAATATTAGCTGGATAAATCTGTTTCATTTAATAAGTTAATCCCACTAGATTACTTAAATTTTAACAAGTTAAAAAATAATATCATTTCAATAAAAAAAAAATATTGAACTTGAATTGATACAATTACTTAGCTTTATTTTTTATAATCAGACTGAAATCAGGTCTGACAACTGCGGGAAGAACTCGTAGTAATGGAAGTCAAACAAAGAGGTCTTGTAGGCTCCAGCTCACGAGGGGTTCGTATATGTCCCATGATAGGAAGGTCCCAAATATATACAAAATGTACGTTACAATCTTCGTGACACAAGTGGCAAATTCATGGCATGAATCGTGTTTTTAATACCAGGAAATTAAATCTTAGCCATGTAATTGGGAGGAAGGCTCATGGCAGCTTCCCTCGCCGGTTCCTCCACAAGCTTCCACCAACAGAGCGGAAACCCAGCACTGAATTGAAAATGAGCATTGCTTTTATGATACAATGATGATTTACTTCGTGGAAAACACAATCAATAGATCACGTCTTCGCATGCTTTCTTTGAGTACATTTCCCAATGAGTCGTGGGGTCAAAACAAAAGGTTAAAGAGTATATGATAAATTGAGCAGAGAATGGTGAAAAAAAATTGAAGTTTTCTCCTACTTCCGACTTTTTGAGTCATGCTGACAGGGGTCGGATAAACCTCCTTGCACTTTGAAGTTTGACCCCATAAAACATTTAAGCCAAACAATTTCAGTAAAAATGAATCAAAGTTTCGGTTATATATATATATATTAGCCTAATCATAGAAGCATTTCAACATATCGTATGTGCATAACTTGTTGGTTTACTATCAATTATATTGATGAAAAAATGTAGCTGATTCTGAGAAAGAGTTAAAATAAGGGGAAATCTCAATGCACAGAACATATAATTGAAGCTTCGAAGATTATAGGGTTTGAATTGAAGCTTTGAAGTAATCAAACCTACTCAAGAGTGTCTCTTATATCTTTTTTTTGATATATAATTATGAATATCCGGACCAGTTTACATGCATCTCGATTAATTCATAAAAACTTTAAAATTAACAATCATATAAGTCTCTAATAAACTTGAGGTTTGTGACACTCTAATTGATAATTTTTAAAAAATAAACTTAAGATCTGATCAATTGAACTACACCACTCGAAATTAGAACCGTTTCTTAAACTTAATTTGGCTAGAAGCAAGCTTTGAAATTCTAGTTTCTCACGCTGATTTTTGTAATGGGTGATATAACTCTAATTAAGGATATGCTGACTGCCGAGGCAGCCAGGATTAAAGCCTAAAACTACGGGGCAACTTGATTAATCCCGGCAGACCAGGACCGACCAAGAAAGAAAAAAAGCTTAGAACAATATATTAATGGGGGCCATGGACACTGTATACCCGCTGGCTGTCATTATCGGAGGGAATTAACGATTTCGGTTTTGGCTCCTCCTTATGTACTGGTCGGTCGCACGGTTAGAAACAACTCTATCGTGGCCTTGTCCTATACGTCTTCAATCCAGCAAGAGTTTCAGAACTGTAACTTAGCTATCTAAGGTTTTTCAGACCATGTCATGACCAGTTAAACTCGGGTGCTTTTAATCCAGCAAGATCCATTAATTTGGCCAGACCGACAATCAATAATTATCCTGCACTTTTCAAAACAGCCTTGTATGGGAACCCATGGCTTGTATAGTACCATGCCCAGACGCAATTAAGTGGAGACGCACATGGTATTCATAGTGCCCATCCAGGAAGAAGAATCATAATGGACAGTAGCATGCAACATGACAGTGTTTTGCACAGCAATAGGGGAATTTTCAATCTAGTACTGTTGTTCCACTTTTCTATATATTGTCCAAAAATAGCATTGAAAATTTGAAACTTCTTAAAGGATCTTCGAGTTTCTCTGGGCCAGCTTGAAATTAACCATATAACCTAAACCGTCCCTGCATCTGCATGTGGGCATGCTTTTCATATGCTTTTAGGAAACCATGCATGATCGATCAATTTTAATTGAAATTCTTAAAAACTATGGGGATTAGTTAATTAGTCTCATTAAATTAGAAAAAAAAGGCTTATTTATCAAAAACCAAGTTATATTATAGCCCCATGCATGCATGATCGCCTCATAGAGAACAGGATTAACGCGCTCCTATAATACTGAACAGTACTATCGATCGGATGCTTTTACTTTTTGTATGTGTAACAATTCACTTAACCAGCACTGTTAACGAAAGCTTTTGGTCACATCCATGCGTGACTTTAGTTAGTGCATTGTGGCTAAGATCAAGCGATGACGGCTAATTATGGAATCGACCCTCTCGTTGGAATTAATGCCCTTCCCGCTATCATTATGCTCCAGGAATATATTTTTCCAAAGTAACATGCTATTATTAGTTGAATTTTATTGCTAATTATGCCCATCCCTCTTCCAAAATACCGCTATACCTCTTCTTCCTCAAGTTTCCTAGCACCTTCGGGACTAGACAAAATCACAACACTTTTCAACAAATCTTGTCGTAAATAATTGTTTCTTTAAAATCCTCAGAGATTATTATGACTCGAGGTTTGCCCTAGATTTTTTTTAATATGTGTATTTACTTGAAAGCCACATAAATTAGATCATCACCATGCCTTTGATTTTTTTTAATATCCTACTTTTTGGTCTATATAGGGGCAAGTGGGATGGGATTCAGGAAACAGATCTTGGCTGTTTATAAACCGCAGTCTGCAAGGAAATAACCCCCCGTCTCCTTTCCTCGCCTCATTTCATTCCACGTGGTTGTGCCACGTGTTTTAAACTGTTTGTTTTGTTTCCGTATTTTTAATTTTTAATTTTTATCAATTCCATTTTCCACTTATATATTTTTTTATGTTTTAAAAGTGTTTTTAAAAAAATTTAATTTTTTTATTTTAAATTAATATTTTTTAGTATTTTAAAATAATTTGGATATATTGATATCAAAAATAATTTTTTAAAAATAAAAAAAATATATTATTTTAATATATTTTTAAATAAATTTTTTTTTCAAATACAACTACAATTATATTCTTAAACATAGTCTTGATACCTGCACCGAATCTATTTCGACATTTAATACGGTAACTTCACTTGTAAATAATGGCTGGTTAAGGATTTTAATTCTCTGTAGAAAAAAAATCAGTTTTCTATAATCCTCTATTAATTATTAATTAATATTGTTGTTGTTATATTTCAATCTCGATTATACATTGAAATGAGTATAGTAATTCGTAGTAAACAACCTCCTCGTTAAAGCCTGACTAGTGAATTTGTCTTGTGATTTTTATACATGTACGTGTGAGAATAAAGAACTTGTCTTATGACTTTAATATTCACACCCTGCTTTGTAATACCATCAGTCAGGATAGTTATTTTCATAAGAGTTTATGTGTTAAAATATTTTTTATTTAAAAAAATATTAAAAAAATAGCAACGAAATAAATAAATATTCAAAACAAAATATATATAACAATTAAAAGTTTGAGGATGAAATTTGATATAATTAACAAATAGTATAACATTTCTAAATTTTTCTTATTTCCGGAAAGTGTTTTTCGCCTAAATTTTTCAAGAAAATAATTTTCTGAAAACCAAGTTAAATTTTTTTTAACTTAAAAGTATTTTTCGTTGATCAACTTTTATAATAATAAATAAATATATTAAAATTTAAAAAATAAATTTTTAAAAAATAAATTTAAGAAAACAAATATAGCCCATCAGTACTGGGGCCTTAACAGACTTTTGGAGTTCTATCAATATCAAGACGACAATGAGCACGCTTCGGACATCGAAGGAATAAAGAGAATGGATGGTATGTAGATCTTTCAGAAACGTAAGAACTTCAGAAGGCCATGGCAGGATCTTGAATTAAAAAACAGAAGCAAGCATCCAAGAGCTAGCCCTCTCAAGATGGCAGGCAATAAGGCCACATTCCTCGTGATCTCATCAACCGTCATATATAAATTACAATGTCCTTGTTGTTCTGTAGATCCGAAGACCATGGCATTATCTGCAATGCCCGCCCGTGAAGAGATTGGAGTTAGACTGCAAAGAATTTGTACTCTCAGCTACGGTCTCCACCTCTTCTTCTCTAATGGCACTCCCGGTTAATGTGCATAAAGTTTGAGTTCCGGATCCATGTGATCCCCTCCCCCCTCCCCCTCCTCTCTCTCTCTCTCTCCCTCCCTCTCTCTCTATATATATATATATAATCACGGAAATTGAATGATTATCAAATCAAACGGTAGAGGACATACGTGGTTCTTAGATTTACACACACCTTGTCCCCCGCCCTCGCAACTAACAGCCTGTTTTATATCGGAGCAAATATTTTTTTTTAAGTTTTTGTTTTGAAAATATATTAAAATATTATTTTTTATTTTTAAAAATTTATTTTTTATATAGCATCTCAAAATAATTAAAAAAATAAATTATGAACGCTTTTAAAATTCAAAAATAAACATGCAGGACACCGGTGGAGAATGTCATGTAAATTATAATTAGTGTTTTGAATATTTTTTATTTTTTATTTTTAATATTGATACGAAAACATAAAAATATTATTTTAAAATAATTTTTTTTTAAATAACAAAACAGCAAAGAGACCCTTAATCAAAGAGCTGCATGAAAAATATGATTTTCAAAGGAGGGGCTGAATGTGCTTTTTATGTTGATAAAAAGGTTCTCTCTCCTATAGCTTTTATGGGGTTTTTTTTTTTTTTTTTTAATTTCAAGTGATGCTAAAGTTCAAGCAGTCAAGGATATTTTATTTTCTGTGGTTTCTCTTAGAATGGGCATCTCATATCTGCTGTAAGAATCTCTATGGGACCGTCACAATCTTGCCCATATAAATTGAGGTTTTTTTTCCTTACACTTTTTTATAAAGATGATCACATATTTGAATATACATACAAACACTATTGAAAACACTATTGGACTGTTCAGTGGTGGGTCATGAGTGGGTTGTGGCTACATATCAACATGTTAGAAAATAATATAAATTATATTTTAAAATTTTACCTAATAGTTTAAGTTTTTAAATTGAAATAGTTTTTTAACATGATATTAGAGCTTTGATGACCAAGCGGTCACGAATTTGAATCTCACCATCCTTATTTATTTGATAAAAATTAAACACAAGATAAAGTGGATCTGTACAAGTTTCAAGTTCAAAGGACTTTCACTTGAGGGGGTGTGTTAGAAAATAATATAAATTATATCCTGGACTTTACCTAACAACTTAAATTTTTAAATTAAAATGATTTTTTTAGACAATAATAGTGGGTAATAGCAAAATAAAAGCACCAGAGGAACAACCAAGGCAGCCTGAAGCTAGAGATCAACAAATTGAGGTGAAGTCAATGAAAGATATTGATGTGGTTAAGAAATTTGATGAACCTAGAAGTTGGATCTGTAATTTGATGAACCCGTTAATTGGAGAAGTTTGCAAGTGTTTAAGATTTTTAATTTTTTTTCTGTAATTTTCAGTTTTACATACATGCATGCCTCTAAATGGATTGCTATTTATTTTTAATTTTTTTGAAAATTGACACAAATAAAATACAGAATATTTTCACAATCTTAAAATCTTGATGTCAATTTTCGGTAGACAATGGCTCGGATTCAAGTACCCGATCATTGTTTTTCTATTTGAATTATATTTTTTATTGCATGACAGTTTTCCGTAGACATGGTAATTTCACACTTCTCTTGTTGTAGTTTTTTTAAAAATTAAGTTAAAAGTATATGAGCTTTTATTTTTTAAAAAAAAAATATCTGAAAAGTGATAGGAGGCTGCTTATTTTATTAAAAAATTATATAAAATAACCTTAGAATATTTTAAAAGGTAATATAGACAATCACAGGGACAAAGTTTTGAAAAAAACACCTGTGAAGCAAATTCCCCAAGCAACTTATTCTGAATTTTCAAAGGGATTCGGTTTGAGAGTGCCGAAGAAGAGATGAAAGTGCCCAGAACAGGTGTTAATCATGTAATAAAGACACACCTCGTCGACTTATTCTTTCTCGGTCGCTATCGATATAAAACGAGGCGATAACATTTTAGTGTTAGAATAATTTATTCCCACGGCATCGACAGTCAACTTCATGAAAGCTAATTAATATTCGAGGATCAATTGAGAAACTATACGTGTGTGGCCGGAGAAAGAGGTAGATCATGGTCCACTGATAAAGAGTCGACGAGATCCAGGAGAACCACACACCTGGCTTCCGACAATATTTTCACTTAATTATTTACATGTATAAGATAGTAAACTTCATTTTTGTGTGTATATTCATATATTCTGCCTTTATTATTGTAAACATTATACCTAAGATTTTCCAAAAAGTTTCAAATGTTGTCCAGGTAAGAAAATTTAGATGAACATGTACATCCACTCTCTAAATTGTTACTTAATTTAGATGGAGACTTTTTTAATTGATGCTCATTTTCTATGTTAAACTATTAATGGGTTCTTTTTTGTTACCTTTCATCTCCCTTTATTTCTTTTCTTTAGATTTTAACACATAAACGACAAAGCGATTTGGATTGGAGCCTCTTTAATTAGGTTTTAATGAAGTAGAGAAAACTTCAAACTACATTTGGTTTTTCACTGCTTTGTCTTGGATAAGGTGATTGGTCTGTGTTTCCTGTAAAACACACCTCGTAATAGCATAGAAGACTCTCTGATACTTAAATTAGTAAGTGTACATTCGTAGAACGAGATGAGTAAATGAACGAAGAGAAAGTGTATGTAGCATCTATGGCCTTGTGTGGGCCTATATTAACCTGTCTCCGCTCTTTTTTTTTTACCTGATGACCTGTGATATTTATAGATATTTTATGTCTTATAAGCTTATATGGTAGAGGAGAAAAAAATGATGAGGAGTATTTGTTTTCATAGAAAGTTAAGTTATTAGTTGTTGTGTTTTTTGTGTTATTGGTGAAAAGGTTGTCCTTAATTATAGTTATTGGTGAGAAAGGTGGTCAAACCAGGAGAGTTGGTGCAAGAGTCAGGTCGAGAGTTAATCACTGGTGAAAAAGGTAGCTATTTCAAGAAAAGATGGGGATTTTATGCTGTGATTTGTGCAGAGAAAGATAATCATTAGTGAAAGAGCAAGTATCATCTAAAGAGACATGGTGAGGAAGGTAGTTATTATTGTATAAGGATGGTCTTTATAGACGTGTTGTACTAACAAGAGAGATAAGTTGAGGGTGTTTTGCATTGTAGTGTGTGCCGAACAAGGTAGTCTCATAACCATTTGCTGCTTGGTGAGGGTAAGAGAAAGGGTGAGAAAAAGAGAGGGTTTGATTAGGTCTTTTGAAAAAAAGATTTAATTATGCTTCCTTGGAAAAGGTTTTGATAGGCTTATTGAGAGGAGAGTTTGGTTGGACTTTCTTAGATCCATGAGTGATTAGTTGAGCTTGGTCTAAAACAGCTAGGATTTGTTTTTTGATTTCATACACCATCAAGTTTCATTTGATATTAGTGATGATATCGCCGCCACTAAAAAAATAGAAAAAATCAATGAAAATGTCAATGGAAAACTTTCATCAATAATTTTAGATTTTTAGTTGGAAACAACAATATAATAAAACGATAAAAAAAATTCATTAATAATTTTTTCAGCATTTTTGACGTGTCGAATGGCCAATGGAATCATCCATGAAAATTTCATTGATGATTGTTAAAGGAATTAAAACTCAACAGTCCTTTCCTCTCCCCATTTCATCTTTTTCTTCCAATTCAAATTACAACAACTCACCCCTCATAAATTTGGTCACCATAACTTGTTAGTACCGACACAACATCTCTCTAAAAGCTTAAGTTTCCCTTTATTGGTTTCATTTTTGGCCAAGCTTCACTTTACTAATTAAGCAAACTCATTCATTTATGTTTTTACATATTTATGTTTTAATTTAATTTATTAAAATAATTGTTTGTAGTATTTATAATTTGTTTGTATATTTAAGTGTTTTACTTGTTTTATAATGATAATTTTGTTGTATTAATGTATGATTTTTATTTTTGGTTTGTTTGTCTGGGATTTGAGGAAATTTAATTTAATTTGTCACTTATAAACATTGAGTGTAGTTTTATAACTTAAAAGTGTTGGAATTAAAAAGGTGATGAGTAATTTAACGGGTACTACTTATTTAGTGTCAACTTTAAGGTTAAGTTGAAAATTCAAGGAAAAATTATTTGGTGTGAAATTGATAATAATTAAATGTGCTAATTTAGGTTGAATAAGTTTGAATTGAAGAAATAATTGATAATTAATTGCCCCCAATTAATTTTAGATAATTATGGGTTTTGTTGAAGATTCAGGAAAAAATAAGTTAACATGTAATTATTAACAATTAAAGTATTAATTGATGTTATTTATTCTTAAATGGAGTAAATGATAGGTAGTTAATTGGGTACAAATTATTTTTTGTCAATTTTATTATTTAGTTGAAAATTTAAGGGAAATTGAATTTGCATGGAAATGATAACAATTAGGGATTAAGTATGTTTCATCTTATCAAATGTTTGATAGTTATTGGACCATAAATTATATTTTTTAAAATTTGAATAATTGAGTTGCTAAAGAAATGATGGGTTATCAAATTATTAGTTGGTTTAGATAGGTTAATTGTGATTCATTCTTAATAAATAATTAAAATTTTATTTGGTAGTATGTTTAAAATTTGTAATTATGTTTATTGTTTTCTTTTAGGTACCATGTCTTTAAAAATAAATAATAAAATGAACATTAATTTAAACAAAATAAATAAAAAAATCTATGTAAATAACTAATAATTCAAGAGATTCATATTACATAAAACTTAACAATAAATCAACCTTTTGAGTTTATTTCTTGAAGTATTTCCTTCGATACATTATCACAATATGCATACAGAGAAACAAGACAAAACAAAACGGACAAAAGAGAGTGACTTTTATGGTTAGATTCCGTTAACTGTATAAAAGTAGCTAGGGTATAGTAACCACAGGGATATTATTGAAAGATTATAATTATAGATATAGAAATGGAGTACTGACGATTTTGATATGAGCATACCCCATCAACAAATCTTGAATTTATTTTTTAAAAATTATTAATTCAAGTATTATAAAATTTAAAATCACTGATTCGGACAACTAATTCGAACACCCATGATTACCATAAATATATATATTCTTACGTCAAAGATTTGGACAAACTATCGATTCTTGCTCAAAACACTGCACCCACCGAGCTGTTTATATATGACTTGTTAATTCTGGGTTTTAAGTGAAAATCCATGTCAAACACAGTCGCGAAGCTGGCTTGGAACCAATGGTCGATAGACAGAGAAAGTCGAGGACAAGTGTTTTTGTCGTCGTCACTATAATCCACTCCAGAACTGCGAGGTGGCATGGAAAAATTAATGAAGTTGTGACAGGTTTCCAGTTTATTTAAAATTCGAGCTTTTCCTGTCAGTGATGCTGCATTGATGACCACCCTGACAATATATGGTAATATCTTTTATTATTTGAAAAAGAAAATGCATTGATTCCCCTAATCTTGCTCCCTTGCCTGCAATGGCTCCTGGACGCAGCCGATGGAAAAAGTGTATCCGCAACTATACGTAATCTCTCGTCTGTTTTGCACCAGTAGATGCAAAGTCAATATTGTTTTACCTTTTTGGTTACAGAAGTCAAGATTATTTTAATTGCTAACACGAGAATTAACGAGTATTTAATGTCCAAAGTACTATCGTTTTCATGTATGTTCGGTACCGTAATCTTAAGGTAATAACGTTGAAAAGCCTGGGATTGTCTCGAATTTTTTAATTTTTTTTTTACATGTGAATTAATTTAAATGCCGGTTTGCCCTCTCGTAGCACGTCATCAATCCCTTCACATCAACCATCTCATTTTTTTCTTGTCATTATCTGCCGAAAATCAATATCATTAGGTGAGTCTTAGTTGGGGGTTGAAAAATATGTTGATAATTGCACATCACCTTTTTTGGCTAAAAAAAGACCAAGATAGGTCGAATACATCAACTCGGTGCATCCAATGCCTGCCACGCAATTCAAATCTAACACCAAGCTCTCGGACATTGCATGTGTTTTAGATATTAAGAGTCAACTTATTGTTACTATAAACTTGACTGTCTGGTTTCTGATTCGGGCCTGCTGGTGAAATGTTCGGGCTTGCATTTCTAAATCATTTAGCTAGAGAATTCTTATTTGAATTTTATTCGAAGTACTCGACAGGCACCATCAGTGTTGGAAGTTTGCAAGTCGGCAATTGCTCCCTTGTCTGGGATTTGTTCTGTTCAATTATCGCAAATTCTAGCAATAACCCCATATGTACAACATCGAGGTTTTGTCTGAAAATCCGACTCGCCGTATTAATTCTAGATGGCCAAACTTTGTAGTTTTCCTGCAAGGAGACTTGGTTTTAGAGTTGAAATGTTTAATTTTCAAGTTTTGGTTTTACATTAATTACTCGTGAAAACATTGAAAACAGGAATGATGATATGTAATCCAGAATTTAATTGGCCTTCGAATAAACAACTAAAACATTTCTTGTCGGTTTGAATAAACAAATGAATCGTTTTTAAACATAAGAGATTGCTTTGTTTGATAGGAAGGAAACTCATTGGTCGTCTATGGTTTAGATTAAACTCCCACTATTGATAAAGACACATCTATCTTGTAATAA
>Ga0325402_1005286_pt1 | contig 12058 bp, 8 predicted proteins | sample PopdelMetagenome_22_FD_207212 | JGI IMG/M metagenome (GOLD analysis project Ga0325402, IMG submission 207212) | Populus deltoides microbial communities from Bellville, Georgia, United States - Xylem-PdKOR-R3 | ecosystem: Host-associated > Plants > Phyllosphere > Stem > Wood/Secondary xylem...
TTCCCCAATTAAGTTTTCAACCTTTTAAATTCTATATCAATACTTTTTTCATTTATAATTATATAAGAAAATAATAATATTTTCATTTATAGATTTATGAATTATGTAGGCTTAGTTTTAATGCAAGATAATAATTTTAAAAACTGTCAATTATTCTATCTCATAATAATTAAATATGATTTTTCATTTAGTAGTATCAAGTTGGCTTGCAAGTAATATGTATTTTATTTATTTATTTTTTGCTCAGTGTAAAGCAAGTGTCATGATCAAATGTAATTGACCAATATTAATTAAGATATTGTAAAAAGTCTTGACCGAAAATGAAGATATTGTTTGCAAAAGACCTTTAATTTTTTCTTAATAAAAAATTAAAATAAATAAATAAAGTATCTAGTCTCGTTTCTACATTATGAAATGATACGTAATTATTTTCTTTTCAATATAACTAACTACAAAAAATTATTTATTACAAAATAACCATTATTAATGTTCTTCTTTTTTTCTCTTACCCTAACCACAGTTTTTATCTGAAAAAATAAATCTTTATGATCTTCATTTTTCTTTTTATAATTTCTCATTATTGCTTTTATTATAATATTCATAAAAAAACATTATTGTTGTCAATGCCATTATATTATGATAAAATAATTATGAATTCAAATCTCACAACTTTTGTTTAAAAAAATACATTAAATAATATTATAAATCATATATTAAAAACTTATCTTAAGGTTGGACCGGTTTTTTGAAGAAATTGACATTACATGTATTATTATTATTACTAGAAAATAATTGTATAATGAGTTTTTGTTTTTTAAAATTTTCCAGAGAGATCCACCCAATCTAAAAGGGGCCAATTGAAGCCGTTGTCTGGTCCAACAACCGTCGCTTTTCAACTGTTTGTCCGTGACAACGTCACTCCATCATAAATAGTACTATCTGACTTTACTATACAACCATGCCATAATGATTTAATTATACTACAATTTAATTAATTTCTCTCTCAAATTCTTTTAATTCCCACGAGAATTCTTCCACCCCATGGTATAATATTTTAGTTATTGTGAAGATTGATTTCTTTTAATGGTTGTAAGGATATGGCATTTGTCTTTCAAAATTAAAACTTTTTTTTTAATCTAGAAATTCGAAAAATACTAGGCATTGCAAAAGAAATTTAATTTAAACTAATAAATTCAATATTTATGTTTCTAGACTATAGATGTATAATAAATATTTATTTAACCCACAATCATTGATTGGAGGGCTAAAACCGCGTTTTACTTTTAAAAAATAAAATTAATGTTTTTTTTAAAATATTTTATGATAATTTTAATGTGTTGATATTAAAAATAAAAAAATATAAAATAATAAATTTAATATATTTTCAAACAAAAAAACACATTTAAAAAGCACTTATAACATAATATTAAACATAAACTAAGATTCTGTTTGGAAGTGCAATATCTTCTATTTTTTTGTACTTTTCAAAAATATTTTTACCTTAAAAATGTGTTAAATTAATTTTTTTTGTTGGTATTTTTTATGATTTTAATATACTAATATCATAAAAAAATTATTATATTTTTAAATAAAAAAATTAAAAATATATATAATTCACCATAGGACCAAAATACTAAATAAATGAGTGTGCTACCTTTTTATTACGAGTTCACATCTAAGATGAGTTCATAAAAAATTATATAGTAATATTTTCATAAATGTGTGGAGTATAATTCAGTCTGGGTTTTTTTTCTATGGTGGATTGAATATTTAATCCTTAACTTTTCATTAATTTAATGAATTATGAAATGAAGCACATTATTGTTGAAAATTCAGTAAAAGGAGAAGACCAAGCGACTGAGAACAACGTAGCAAAGGGGTTATCCTTGTCTCAGTCAGCTTCTCCCCATGATGTCGAGTGCCTTACCTTGTATCTTTCTTACTGTATAATACTTGCAAACACAAAGCAAAAGGAAAGTAGTAGTAATAAGCTCTCTCTCTCTCTCTCTCCCCCTCCCTCCCTTTTCTTTGTTTTCACTCATTCCCCAAATTCATGCCATAATTTTAGGATCCCTTTGCAGAACACCAACCTCACTTCCTTTGCTCACTCATTCACTGGTTTTATGCTCCACGTCCTTCTCTCTTCGTTCCAGTTTCATTTGTTGAACTTGTAACTTTGATAAACACCGGTCAAAACTTTATCATTGGACCATTCAGGTATGTTCTTTGCATCTCTTTTTATTTCAAGAATATTAAAGCAATCCCTTTGTTTAAATTGCCTATTCCAGTTTCTTTTTTGGTTTTTGGAAGTTCATTGATTTTTATGTCAGTTTGTTGGTTCTTGGTTAAAGATTTATGAGTGGATGATGTTTCAACTGTTTAGAGTAAGTGTTAGTTTAAAGATGTTGATGAGGTTGGTTGCTTCTTGACCAGAACACATGCTTTCTTGATAATGCATGCCACTTGCATAAAGTAGATGAAGATTCAGGTCATGCAATAAATTCCCATCTTGATTTTTTTTTTTGAGTTTAATGAACGATAATCTTGGCAATCGTATGGCTATGCTAATTTGATAACTGTATCTGTGTGGTTAAAATCGGATCTTGGCATAACTTTCCCATCTTGGTTGCTGAGAAATTGAAGAAGAAAATAAGGAAAGAAGAATTGGATATTGCTTTTCATTGATGTGCTCTGATCTTCAGGAGAGTTTGTTGGATGAGGTTATTGTTTCACAGATCCCAATATATATATATATATATATATATATATATAGAGAGAGAGAGAGAGAGAGAGAGAGAGAGAGAGAGAGAGAGAGGTTATTGTTTCACAGATCCCAATATCCTGAAAATTATATGGCAATGGATAATATAAATGTCTTCATGATCCGTTTTCCTACTTTAATTAAGGGAACAATTAATGCACTTGCTCTTCAAGTGTTGTTATATGATGACATGCTCTTTTGGAACGTGCACATATCATTTTCTATTTCCTTTTTTGCAGCTCTCGATTTCTATCATGCCATGTATAAGTTGAAATTGCGCTTATGAGTTACTATGGTGTATTCTATTTATTAAGATGCTTGGATTGTTCTCCTAACTGTTAATCAGTTTATTTTCAGATTCATTTTGTAGAGCTGGGATATAGAGGGATTTGCCATGGTTGCACCTATGGATCTTTCTCATCGGCAATCACATTTTCTTGATTGGTAAACTTCCGTCAAAGAGTGAGTTGATAGAAGTTGTTTGGTTCTGAGAAGCAATGGCGGAACGGAAATTGAATTTAAATGCACCGCTCCTATCAGTGAGGCGAATTTCTAACATAGCAACAACTTCAGATGGAGCAAAAACTAAGAAACTTGAGAATTCCCGGCTCAATAGACGCCATGCTCTTCCTCCATACAAACCAGACACAAGTTTGGATCAAGTGACTGAACCTGTTGCAGTTCCTTTCCACTGGGAACAGATCCCTGGTAGAGCAAAGGATAATTCTATGGAGCCACCTAAAGTTGCCGAGGATGCTTCTGTTACTCCAAAGGTTCCTCCTAGAAGGTCGTTGGATATTGTAAGGCACCATAAGGGAAAACGTGAGCCTAAAGTCCCCAAGGAGGCTTCTGTTAAGCCACTTACTTCTTCCAGAAGGGTGTTGGATGTTGTAAAGCACCAGAAGGAAAAGCCAGAGCCTAAAGTCCCCAAGCAGGCTTCTGTTACTCAAAGGAATCCTCCGAGAAAGGTGTTGGATCTTGCAAAGCACCAGAAGGAAAAGAAATCCAACGATCAAAGTTTGTCTAGGCCCAAAGCTGAAGCAAATTCTTTCAACAAGAACGTAAGAAAGTCAGATTACTCTAGAGAGGGACCCAATGAGAAATCAGGTATGAATTCAGATGACGATGATGTTTACTCTGATGCACTTGACACTTTGTCCCCAACAGATTCAATCTCCATGAACTGTAGTGCAAGTGGTGTGAGTGGCTTTGATGTTCCGGTTGTGAAGCCATCAGGAAACTTTTCCAAGGATCAACAAACACGAGATTTCATGATGAATCGCTTCTTACCTGCGGCCAAGGCAATGGCTTTGGAGCCAGCTCATTATGCTTCAAGAAAGCAACCTGTGGTTGTTGAACAATTAAGACAAATTACGAAGGTGGTTCATGGGAATAGGACACCTCCTCCTAGTAAATCTCAGTCAATAATTATCTCAAATTATGGCCAGGATATTGAAGAGAAAGAAAGTGAAGATGAATATGATGGGTATGAAGGTTCTGGGAATATATCAACTAAAGCTTGTGGTTGGTTACCTCGCTTATGCTTTAAGAATTCATTGGGTCTCCTAAATCCCGTTCCTGGATTGAAACTTAGGACTCAGGCTTCCATGTCTTCTACCAATGATGTTGAAAAACTGAGCAGAGCTTCTCCGAACAGATCTGTTAGTCAAATCGTGAAAAAGGTTAGAATAGAACTCATTTTTTCTTTCCCTTTAATTATTTTTCCTTCGGTTAGTGCCGAATGTTTCTGTTATAATTAGTGGAAGTTGTCTTTCAATGCTAAAATCACTTACAATTTTGCGATGCTTTTCAGCACTTAAAAGATGCTGCTAATAAGCTAAAGCAAGATAGCGGAGGGCAATCACCTAGGCTGCCGGAGGTTGAGAATAAGCTGTCCTGTGCATCTAATCGGTTCATCTATGCAAGTGATCGGCAAACAATGAGTCGGACATCTCCTTTTAGGCGCTCAGCTGGTACATCTCCTTTCAGACGCTCAGGGTGCGTATCTCCTTATCGCAATGAAGCGCCTCAATCTCCCTTCCGTGGCAGGGGATTTCTAGGCATTCCTAAAGAGGCTGAGGATTTGAGAGCCAGTAGGTTGAATTTGTACAAAGGCATTAGCAAGTCTCAGGAACTATCATCCTACTATGGTGCTAAACGAGGGTCTCGCCCAGCAAGCCCTGTTGTTGAGAAGACACTGTATGTAGATACTGTACATAAGGCAGGAATATTGTTCCCAGATTCACGTTCTTCAAATATCAAAAAGTATGTGAATTCCGAAAAAAGGGACTTTAAGACACCCTTGAAAAGCAGAGAAATGAAAGAAGCAGCTGGTGAAGAGTCTTCTTTCCAAGATGCAGAATTCCTGAATTTTCTGAAAGCAGAGAGTGAACTGGAAAATAAAGTCCCCGGGTCTGCGGATGCTGATTCAGCTTCTCTTTCAGACAAACCAGACTTGATGGAGGACTATTCTAAAGCTTTAGTGTGTATAAGTGCAACTACTGAAGAAAATGTAAATATTGATGGTGATCAGATTTCAAAAGAAGATGATACAGGAAATGTGAAAAACAGTTTAGGACAGTCTCCTCTTGCCCCAATTCTACCGAAATCACCGTCGGAATCTTGGCTTTGGCGAACCCTGCCTTCATTCTCGTCACAAAATTCACTTTCACATCTGCATCGGGGAACCAGTTTTCAGAGCAAATGGCAGGATACTAATACGCCCTCTACTAATACCAAATGGGAAACCATTGTTAAATCATCCTATTTGCATCACGATCATGTACGCTATTCTGAGGTAATGCCGTTACTCTCAATCTTCTTCGTTTTTCTTCCAGTTTCATGTTAAGTTATAGAAGAATTTAACATTAGTATTCATTTGCAGGAATTAATCCCTCACGCTTCTAAACACTCCAAAAGTTAGAGATGCAGAGCTCTTTCCAAATTCTTAACAGCAATTGTTTTGTTTGGATATTTTGCCCTCGGATATGATCAAAGGCAATTTAAATCTTCCAGTGTACATTTTTTTTGTGAGATCATGCTCTGATTATTCAATCCTCCTATAGTAGGTAGATGGAATTCAGCAGTCAGTTTTGTTGAAATTTCCAAGTTTTCTTAACCCTCCCTGTGATGTGCCTCCTCGCATTCATACAGGGGTGAGGTGATTGGCCAATAAGCCATTATATTCCTTGTATTGGTGGCTTACAGTTTAAGCTACTGTTTTGCTTTTATTTTCGGATTCTGTTGATCCCTGTGTTTATAGAAATCAGTAACTCATTATGGTGATGAATGAAATTACACGTTTGATTGTGATAATGTCTGTTCTACAGAAGCCTTGTATATTCATTGTGAACAAGTTCTGTTGGCATTGCAAGCTATTCTGGAAGGCCCTAAAATTGATTGTTCTGCCATCCAAGCATTGGTGGCATGGTGCTGCTATTGTTTCTCTACATCTGCCTGTACATACATGTTATTCAGTACTGCTCTTAGATTCCCTTCTTTCATGCCTGTAATCTTTCAGTCCAGTTCATCATAGAATTCTGAACAAGAGAGCCCCTGTCTTGCTTTAGGACTTGCCATTTTAAGGGGAAAAGGTGGGGTTAGAAAACATTACGATGTATTTGCCATGTCATGATCTTAAGCACTTTTGGAACTAGATCCAGAAACAAGAAATGGAGATTTAGAGAGGTCCCAATCCCCATAGTTACTATATTTAGCAGCAGCACAATTCTACAATCTCAAACACCTCATCTTGAGGATGGGTTGTCTTTTTTTCATTTAACATGTTAATAAATGAGGTTGAATGACATGTCTTCCATATCCCTCATGGCATTGAGATGTCATTCTTTGCTATTTGCAGAAGCAAGCAGTATCGAATTTCTGTTGAGACATTGTGAAAATACTTTGATAGACAATAACTCATCACTCACAAACACACTGCCCTTTTTGTTCAGAAAAAGGGAGAAAAAAAGTTACACATTAGCGTTTGCTTTCATCCAAAACTGAATCAATTACCACCTGCACACTGATGACAAGAAGAACATTCTAAGAAAATAAACAGCGAAGAACATAAAAAGACTACTAATGCTTAAGTGACTCCAGGGACAAGTACTTAAAAAAATCTGTACTACTCCTATATATATATATGATTTTCTCTACATAGTCAGATATTCTTAAGTACTAAGCCTTGCTAAAAATATTGTATATATAGACTAAGTTTCTATAAAAGTTTCACTGTCTCATGGCCATCAAGAAAGTGAAAGCTTGGTGCTAATTTCCTGTGTGCTTCTACAATGAGTCTTACGGTCTTTGATTCCAACTCTTTGGTTCAGTCTCAGTTGCAGATCAGGCAGCCATTCCTTGTCCTTCAACATTTTATCATGATTCAGCTGCATGCGAATCAAGGGAGAAATAGAAAATAAAAGAAATGAGAGAGAGAGAGATCGAAAAATAAAAGGATTGCGAAATAAGGTGTTGAAGTATGGTTATTGCATGTCCTATATAATAACTTTAAATTCGAAATGTTACCTCAACCCGAAATGGGGGCTCAAACTCTGGTTTAAAGCTATTGAAATTGCCAATGGAGAGTGACGAATTGAATAAGGATTGCTTTATCTTTATGTCATTTCCAGAGTTGCCTCCATTTGGCTTCCAGTAGCAGGTTGTCTCGAACGACCTTGGCGACGAACAATTTTGATGTGCTTGAGGTGGAGAGCAAATATTAGTACAGGTGACGCTGGTGGGATTATTTCTGATAATTTTCCATCTATTTTTAACCATTTCGAGTGGAGGCCACCGACGCTCTTCTAGAAATCTGACAGGTCTCATTGGCCTTATTTCGGTGGTACTTGTGTCTAATCCTTGTCCGAGATCCTTTCTACTTACTCCATGCTTATCAACTCCCCATTGCTGGCACCTATAATATTGACCAGAAAGAAAGATCAAAATGGAATTAGAGATGTGAAGAATTCTTACTCTCGAGCTTAATGGGATATAGGAAACTCGTGATAATTTTCTAGCTTTTCTTATCCCAATTTGATCGCTTATTTGGATCAATGTTTCAAGCTTGTTTCTCTTCAAAACAAAAAGGAAATATCCTCTTCCTTATAAACCTTTATATGGAAAACAAAAGTGTTTAGTATAACAAGAATTTCACCATGAATATTGATTGTTTACCTTGAGAAACTGGTTTTATTACTTAATGGTCTCTGGAAGAGGGAAGAGTGCAAAAGGCTGTTGCCAAAAGTATGCTCAGTAGAATTTCTGGCTAAAACAATTCCACCACTCTCCATTCTGAAGCATTGTTGAGGATTGGCTGGCATTTGGTGGAACTTGCTTGGAATGTAACCTCTTCCTTGCACTGATCTGTATGTTTGACATAGCACTGTATCGCAAAAGCAAGGGTTTACCATTTCATTTATGCTTGGCTTCAATATTTACAAAATTCCTTTATTTTCATGTTCTTTCCCACATGAAACCAGAAAAGAAGGCGGGGCAGCCATTCATGTCAAGGCTGCTGAAATGCTTTAACTTGTTATTTGGGAATATTGCAGAATATACATAAAGGTTAATTAGAATGGCAGGAGAAATTACTTAACAAGAGACACGAGTACACGAGTTTTTATCACAAATGTACATCTAATTATGGAACATATGTGATTAAGTAAATTTATCTATTATTCAGCTAGAAAAACAAAGATGATACTGATTATTTTTAACAAGATATTAAAAACTTGTGATCATGAAACATATCAGCTCCCTTGTAATGGCCAACACAGGCCTGGGATAACTTCTCTCTACTCAGGTTCATTATCATTGGCAATACTAGGCACAAATTAATAATAATGAAAAAAAAAAAAAGTAAGCTTCACCTTGGCCGGCCTCGTCAAGCTTCTTACTTCGGTACATCTTATATGCACAATGCGAAAAGAGTAAGTTAGGAAAACAAAAAAAATGGTGATTCAGAAATTGCAAGTAAACATGGTTAAACACTGATTTTAGCGAGTACCTGTAAATGACTCTTTACATGAGCAATGCTAAGTCCCCTCACATTCATTAACTGAAGAACTAACTTGGGAGTTGCTTCTTCGCCAATTCAAAGAAGGTGCAAGTAAGTTATAAAATGAAATAATTGTTTTTTTTAAATTAAAATAGTATGATCCAATTATAAATTTCTATCAATTTCAACGAACTTCATTTTTAACTTACTCTCTTGTCCACCAAGCCTTTCAACGGCATGCACAAAAGAGAGATGGAGATCAGGAGTCCATCGTAGCCGAGGCATTTTTGATCTAACGTATTGCCTTACGGTGGACTTACGTTCATTTCTCTCTGCAGACGTAGCATTATTAGCATAATTCTCTTCTGTTCTCTTCTCAGCATCAGAATTGCTAACTTCAACAGTGCCGATGTCCTCTCCGCTGCTTGCTTCTTCATTCAAATCGAAGGATGACATCAAAGACGTGTTATCAGCTTGGTCCTCACATCCACCCATCTTTTCTTGATCACTGATCTTTAATTCTTCTTCCATTGCTACTTGTTTTCCTTCAATGACTTCAAATACTGAGTTTCTATATATATATCTGAGGCTTCTGTTCTGTTAAAAGAAAAGGGAGCTATTAATCGCAAGCTTATAAATAAAGGCATGCATTTTAAATTTCCTTAAGACTCAAAAACTGGTATGAAAGCACTAGTAGCTGTTTGTTTGTTTGTTTTTTTTTTTTGTTTTTTTTTTATTTTTATGGAAAGCCCCATGTAGTCTTTGGTTACACGAAGAGGGATACCCTCCTCAGCTCTGAAATCCCACCCCAACCTTCTTAATTAAGGGTTTGAATCTGAAACCTCCAACTAGAAAAACCTAAACCTTAACTTTTGGGATGTCCTTTTTGGCCGGACGCTTCGAAGTAGTTTAGATCACAGTAATTGACAGTACCGAGTTTTTGATCGACGAAAACCTTTTAAGCCAATGGGCAAGTAGCTGTAAGAATTATGGCACATCGCGCAAAATCTGTTAGGATATTTATTGTTTTAAACATTTCACATAAGCTGCAATACCGAACCCGTACGTATAAATGGAAGTAGTTTTACATTAAAGGTTTTGTTTAAGCATGGTACTTCAATTTTGCTCCACAAAAATTGTGTTACGTATAGCTTCGTACACTGTCGGATCAAATCTCGATCAGTGAATAATAGCATTAGGTAAGAAAAAAAAATTGCACACCAAATGATCGTAGTAGGTAGACTACCAGTTTTCGATTTGTGATGACCTAGATGCTTCATGGCTGTAAATCCATGGAACGGGCACTCGTAAGCAACAATATAGTGGACAATATGGCTCTAAACAACTCCAAATGCTTGACAGTCAATTTCATGGTATCAAAGGTTTTGTCGTGTTGGTTTGGTCTTATTTATAGTGGACAAGGTACGTAATTTTTGAGTGAATGACCAGAACACAGCTTTTCTCACAATAAGAACTGATCAAGTAAAGGAACTGAATGACAAATTACTTTTTCCCCATGCACCAAATTAAGCTGGAAAACAACTAAGAAATATGGCAAAAAGACGGTACTGTCATTTTACGTCAAGATCACTTTTTTTTCCTCCCTTTTTGGTTCCATTTTATTTAAAGATCACTTACATGGCTATTTCAATGCTTTTGAAACACAAAGTGTTCCCAAGCGACCCTTTTTCTGTTCATGATCTCCTATCTGCATTCTGCGAAATGCAAAATTAAGAAAAAAGAAGTTATGTTAGGACTTATGATGAACACTCAAACTTACATGGCTATATGCAGCACAGACAATTAAAAAGGCATGAAAACAAATTAGGATGTTAAAAGTACTTTTGAAATGACAAAATTAAATTACTTGATTTTCTTTCATGAATTTGCAAAATGATCAAATGGTATACAGTTCCACTATGATCTAACAACATACGGGCTCTTATAATTAAGTAGAGTGCTAAACCATCAATCAACATGAAACTATCAAACCGCATAGCTGTTTTCCAATCATTAGTAAGTAGATGGTTTAGCATCTAAATATGAAGTTAAACATGCAGCAAGCAAGAGATGAAGAAGTCATGATTTCAGATTCCAGTAAACAAGCAGAAACATAATGGTGATGCAAGGATTTTACTTAGGTCATGCAGTCTCTCAAAATCAAACCAAAAAGAAAAAAAAAAAAGGGGGCCATGAAGAAATCATAAGGGATAAAAAAAATTGGCATCCATAAAATATATTTTAGTTAATTTAAACTGGATAAAGGGTGAGAAAACTGGCAAACAAATCATCTTTGTCGATCACTTAACAGAAAAGGAAAAAAAAACCTTCTTTATCTCTTTTCCAAGAGTCTTGGAAAACATTTATAACTGTATGAAGAATAAAAAGGAAAGAAAGAAAGTAAGAAGAAACCCAAGCTAGCTAGCTGATTCACTCAACACATAACTAAAACCATAAGACCAATAGTACAATTATTTGTTCATATATATAAGTTAATTTCCTAAACCCTAAATAGTAAATACAAACCAGTTGATGATGATGATGATGCCTCGATCATGCATAGCCATTCCAATTTGTTGGTGGGATTGTCTATAGCTTCAGATCATTATACATACATATCGCCCGACTAATGATCCTGGCGTGCCGCTTCCAAACTTGAAAATTGACGTAGACTTAGTTCTTCAGAGAGAGGGAGGGGGAGAAAGAAGAGGCGAGAGGCAGTGTTTTCTGTGTTGGGTTTTTGGTGTGTGATGATGTTTTTTTATTATTATTATTATTTTTATTAATATATTATTACTGTTATTGTATCAAAGAAAAACCATGGAATCAAAGTCATCAAAGCTCACCAGATATTCCAAGACTAACATGTGGTTAATTAATAAGTTTAAATACAAATCAACGATTTTTAGGACAGCCCAGCTTGTGCTCTTTAAAATGGCATTATGGATACAGATGCGACTGTTGGAGAGCATCATGTGACTCAAAAAACCCTTTCTTTCTTTCTCTTCTTCTTTGACAGTTGTCCCTCCAAAATCCCTCTCGTGATTATCTTATTTCTTCTTTGACCTATGTTACAGGCTTCTCTCTTTCTTATTAACTTTAAAAAAAAAAAATCTTGGTTTCAAAGTTTTACTATTGACATTAATATAAAACTGTTCTTCATAAATTTAATTTTTTAAGTTCAAATAATTTTTTAATATGATGTTAAAGTATTGTTATATATATATATATATATATATATATATATATATATATATATATATATATATATATATATATATATAAAAAATATGTATTTA
>Ga0325402_1005287_pt1 | contig 12057 bp, 10 predicted proteins | sample PopdelMetagenome_22_FD_207212 | JGI IMG/M metagenome (GOLD analysis project Ga0325402, IMG submission 207212) | Populus deltoides microbial communities from Bellville, Georgia, United States - Xylem-PdKOR-R3 | ecosystem: Host-associated > Plants > Phyllosphere > Stem > Wood/Secondary xylem...
AAATTAATATTCATTAACCATCTTCACCTCAGTATGATTAATAAAAAATATATCGATACCACATTACCTAGTATCATTAGCCACCAATCCACCGATAAGCTAATCAATAAATGTTGATGTCAACATAATCGTGTTAACATCATTAGTCTTTTCTAATCTCTCAGGAATGACTGATCAATAAATATTGATGTTAAATGACAATGTATTGACATCATTAGCCTCCCCTATTATCCGGGAATGACTAATCAATAATGACAATGTCAATATCCTCGTATTGACATTATTAGCCTTCCTTATTATCCAGGAACGATTAATCATTAAATGCTAATGTCATAGAGCCATTGACATCATTAGCCTCCATCCTCAAAACAACTAATCAAATCACAAATCCTTATTCTTATTCCACCGATTTAATTACTTTTATGACAAGTCAGATCAATAATAATTCATTTAATAATTATACCAATATAATACATAATTAGGAATAGGTGTTAAACACCTACCTACTACTCGTGAAGCCTAAACACCTATCTTTGTTTGCGATCGAGTTATTGAGGCATCCCCTATCAATACAAGATTATTTCATCACCACATCTAATAACTTCATTTCTATATCATAATTTCTATTATGATTCGTTATAAATCACATTTTAATTATTTCTTCTTTCTTTTCTTTTCCCAATTTCTCAGTTTTCCTCAATCCATTTTAATTACATATAATTAATAAAATAAATTTATTAACAATTTCTACAATTAACCCAACTCCACATAAATAAAATCCATGCATTCCTTCCAATTTTTATGCAATTTCATTTAATTTCCATGCATTAAATACTTCAACCAACCCATTTAAATACAAATTTCATAACATTAAAATCAATAAAATTATCTCCTAAATATAATTCTCTCCTAATTCAAGCATTAAAACATATTCAACTTTCTTCATTTTCTTTCTATTAACGCTAAACCAATTAAATCCACATGAACACCAATTAAATAAAAAACTTCATCAATATCATTTTTACTTATTAAATTCAATTTCTCATAATTATAAACCCTAACTATCACTCCTCTAATCTCATCAAAAACACAATTATTCTTAGTAAAAGGGATTCTCACCTTTAAATCACAAATAATCAAGAAGAATTTGTAAGATGAACAGGCTTTTTATCCACTTTTATCTCTTCCTCTTTCTCACCTTGTTTTCGTGACTATCACTCTCTTAAATCCACTTCTTTTCACTTCCCCTAACTTTATTTCTCTTGATTTTGTGTTTATGATATTTATCTCTCACAAATTCAAAAGGTTTCCCTTTAATTTTCTTATTTTTTCCTAAGGTTTTCTAAGATTTCCCAAGCTTCTCTCTTCTTCTTTTTTTCCCTCCTTGTATAGCCCACCATAAGGCATGTATTTATAAATTAAAATTTCAAAAATTCTCATTATATCATTCCTTTGTAGACTTTCGAGTTTACTAGGTAATTTATCTCATATTTCATTACTTGTTTATATGAAAACTAAGCTGAGCTATTTTGAATTTCACCAAATTACATTTCAATATTTTGTTCTCCATATAACTCATTTACATTCAATTTTTTTATCTGCGTTCCTTTTAGGCTATTTTCTGTATTTCATTTTTAAAAAATTAGTTCCTAAACTTTTTATTCCAAATTTTCCTATTCATTATCATTCTCTTAGTGTAAACATTTAATTTATACCCTCATCATAACATTTTTTTTCACTAGCTTGTTGAATTTTTTCTCCAAGGGTTTACAAACATCCTTTTATATAGGGGTCCCATTATGGATCCCTAACACGCCTTTATAAGAACTGCCTCATCATGAATACCTAACACAACACTTGTGTGCAGGTCACCCCACCATGGATTCCACCACCAAGATTTCTAATAACATTAGATGATGTAAAAAAAACAATACACTAGTTTCTAGACGTCTTTTTCCACAAATAAACCTCCTTATCCTCTTCTACACAAGCACGTCCTCTTGTATGACCTCATTCATCCATGGTTATTCAACAACACATAACAACTAACCACCAAGAATCATTGAGCTCTGATATTATGTGACACAGGTAGGAGTGAAGGATAACAAGATTTGTTACAAGTCAAAACCCACAAAGACTAAGAACCATAACAATAAAAGGACTCTCGAAATACTTAATTTTATTCATTCATGTTTCATTTGCTAGAAGGCTATTACAACTTTTTATATAGAAAAAACTAGAAAATCTTAGTAATATTGAATATGAATAATAAAATAGAAAAACTAATCCTTTTAAATAGGAAAAAAAACTAAAAAATCATAATAATATATAATAGAAAAAAATGGTTTATTGGAAAACAATACAAGTATAATTCCAAGGTCATTTTCAACTTGGAAATACATGGCAACCCACACAGGTGTCACACCCTCACGGCGGAGCGCGGCGTCGCGGCGATCCTCGATTGATTTTGGGGTCTTTTTGTTTTTTTGTGTAAAAGGGAGTCACCACCTAGTATTATGGTCACTAGGAAACCTAACTGGTCTTTCAGAGATTCTAAGGCAAGGGACTAGTTGCGTAAAGGGAAGGTGTTAGCACCCCTAGTATGCCCTACCTAAGGTAAGTTGCTTGGTGTTTGGTTTGTCTTATAATTGATATGGTGTTGATGTTTTCTAATCCCATCAGTTTTTCTCAGTTTGATTCTAACTAAATTTATTAAGATAGAAATCCAAAGAGATTCCATGTGCTTTACAAGCTTATTTTTCCCTTGGTATTTCAAGAGTTTGCGACTCGTAAATCGCAAGGAGGAGGGATAAAAATTTAGAAATCTAGAGTGCTTTAGAAACCTATTTTTTTTGTCTTAGTGTTTTATACTCTCATGACTCGTAAACCGTGGAGTAAAAAATTGAAATGTCCTTGATTATAATCAAGGCTTCTTTTAAAGATGTGTGCGGATTTATTATTCCTAGAAAATTATTTTGGATATTTACCACTCCGGGTTTCTTTATCCAAATATTAACAGTGAATAACAACAAATTATTCCCAATAATATTTTGGATATTCGTCCTTTAAGGATTTCTTTATCCAAACATTAGCGGTGAATAATAGATGAATTCCTCCCAAAATAAGATTTTTATATTTTTTGGAATATTGGCCAATACCCTTTGGAGTTTTATAAACATGTTGTAAAATCCAGAAATGCAAGAAAATATTTTTTGTTGTGTTTAAGAAATCCATGCGAAAACACATTTTCGAGACTTCCAATCTTTTTTGTATATAAAAAAAAGAGTGTTCAAAACATGTTAGGGTATTGTTCGTATGCAACACACAAGAAAACATTTTTTTTTATCGAAACACAAGCATCACAATTAAACACAAAAGAAAAATCGCAATAAAAGCTAAACAGCCGTCATATATATTCTAAGATTTATAATAAGCTTAAAGCAATAAAAAAAAAAAAAAAACAAAGCCAACTCAATGCGCAGACAGCAAGAACAAAATAAAATTGGGAGCAATCACTAAAAAAAACAAAGGCCGGCTGATTTCTTCTCCAGCGGGTGTAAGGAAAACAAAAGGAAAGTCCCTAAATGTAAAAGTTCCTAAACATGAAAGACAAACCCTTTTTACATGGACAACAGTTGAACTCAAAAATTATGAAAGAAATAATAGGCAAGCATTGGTTTTTCTAAACATAAACCAATTATTCAGAGGGAATAAACAACTTTACAACCGAATGCCTAGTAAAAATATAACAAAGAAGGAGAGATTAGGGCTTATACCTGCAGCTCATGTTTGCAGAAAATAAAAACCAAAGACTGAAAGACAGCTCACATATGCCTCCTTAGCTACTGGAAAATGACAAATGAAAATAGAGATGTTGAAGCGGATGAAATATTTCAGCTATGTGCTGGTAAATAACTGGATTCCCCTGTCGCTTGCCTCTCTTGCGTTTTCCTTCAAAAATTGCAGCTCTTGTTTGCAGAAAATAAAACCCAAGGCCGAAAGACACAGCTCATGCGTGCCTCCTTGAATGCTGGTAAATAACAGACGGAAATAGAGATGTTGACGCGGATGAAATATTTTAGCTACGTGCTGGTAAATGACTGGTTTCCCCGTCGCCTGCCTCTATTGCGTTTTCCTTCTCTTTCTTTTGCTGTGTTTTTTTTTCTTTTTTTTTCTCTCTGTTTTTCTCTTATTTTTCTGCTCTTCTTTCTGCCTCTTGCTAGGTTATATATAGTCTAACATATCTCTATTTAGGAAAGATTCAATGCATTAATTTTAGGATGCAAATCCCTGCTGATGTGCAGTAAAAAAACACAAAAAGAAAACTGAAATATTCTTATTCCTATTCTGATTTTTAGCACTTAATTTCCATTGATCAAAGGGTGATACAGCTTCTATCTTTCCTTCCATAGCTGAGACCATGAGGCACCAGCTGTTTGCTTTGAAATGAATCAATAAAAACGTGGTCTGCAGCTCTCCAATCAGCAATACAAACATGGAAACCAGCAGGAAATTTGCAGAGGAAAAAAAGAAAGAAATTAGATGGAGGGTGCAGCTGCAAAGTCTTATTTTCCTTATTCGGTGTGGTAAAAATCATGTTATTTATGATGATCCAACCCCCTTCTCTAGCTCTCAATATCCTTCTTCAATTCAATCCCTTATTTAGCACTTTTCGATTCAGTCCTTGGTCCAAAAACATTCTTCGAATCAGTCCCGCGAACTTAGGCTAAATCCTTCTCGTGGCAGAATTTTCTGCTTTCACGTTAGATATTCAAACAGGAATATCTTGAGCTTCTGATATCAAAATCAAGCGATTCAAAAGCCCAAATTCATCTACGCGTCTAGGACTACAACTTTGATGAAGAAGTCGAAGTGAGATAAAATTGTTTTAGAGAACAGAATCTGGCAGTAATCTAGTTAGTCAAAAAGGTTCTTGATTTGATAATGCTGAGCATCCAAATTTGACTGAGAATCTGCCCTAAGAACAATGATCCTTAGGATCTAATAAAGGTGTACGTCAATTTTTCAACATTTCATGAGTGACAGAATATACCTAGGATGGTCAGATATCGTACGAAACCGAGTCAGAACCATTTTTTTAGTACAAATTCTGAGGGATTTATTCAACCTTAAAGACTAGATAAAAAGGAACGAATTTAGCATTATGAAGACTCCTGATCAACTTAAGAAAACTTGATGATTTTGGTAGCCAAGGAGAAGGATAAAAAGAGCAAAAAACAGCTCAAACAGGGTTTCAAAAAAATATTTATTTTTCTACTTTTGTCAATCTTCCAGCAAACATGAGTTAAACTCCTACACTCAGTTCAAAAGAGGTATACACCATCTCCAGCACTTGGGATCCAAAATTGAGTAACAACAACAGGGATACAAGCTATTCTCGTTTATTTGTATTGTTGAGTTATGGCTTAAATTGGTGGGTTGATTTAGGTTAGATTGGTAGTTTCATGGTGTGGTGTCCTAAACAAGAATGAAATGTGTTGATACATTTTTTTTAGAAAAATGACTTTTTTATTGAAGTATTTTTCTAATCAAAAAAGGATTCTTTTTCTAATGAATGATCTTGATGCTAGTATAAATAGTATATGTAGTGGCTAGTTTTTGTGTGCCTCCAACATAACATCAATGGTATGTGGTGGCAACCAAAAAGTAGTGCAATACCAAGAATTAGTGTCGTTTTTTCTTGTGAGTGATTATTTGGTGTAATTCAAGTTTTGGATAATGAAATGTTTATGTGTGTTGTTAATTTGTTCTTGTAAACCTAAATATTTGATAATGATGTTTTGTAAAGTAGGCTATATTGAATTACATTATATTTTGTGTCCCTTTTATTTTGTGCTATTATTTGATTTGCTTAGGTTTTGCTCAACAACTGGTATAAAAGCCTTGGTCTATCACAACAACTAGTATCATAACTTATATTGTGGTTGATTGAACTCTTGTGCAAAATAATTGAAGATAGTGAGGACACAAATTTGTGTGATGAAATTTAAGATCAAATTGTTTGACGGGAAAAACAATTCCATTCTTTAGCAAAGCATGATGAAGGATGTTTTAATAGCTCAAGGACTTGGTATTACTATTGAAGATACAAAACCTAAACAATTAAAGGATGTTGATTTGAACCCAGTTCAAAAAAATACAGTGAATCAGGTTTGATTGGCTTTGATTTCAAAGATTAAGTACAATGTCTTAGGCAAGTTAATGTCTTGAGGCATATGGGAAAAATTAGAGTATTTATACGTCTAAGCCATTAACTAATCATTTTCTTTTAAAATTAGATTTGTACTCCTTGAGGATGTATAAAGGAATGAGTATGCACAACCATCTTTCATAATTTAATAGGAGTTAATGCTAGAGAAAGGATTGAGGATGCAAAGCAAGCTCTCCTTCTATTATTGTCTTTACACAAGTCATACAAGTTGTTGATACAAACGATACAAGTTGGAAGGCCAACTTTGGGTTTGAATGATATGACTATAATTTAACTAGAGAATGATATGTTTTGAAAGTAGAAAGTACTAGTGTTGATAAAGAATTGGTTGTTAAAGGTTACTCTCGAAAACAAGATTGTGATCACCATAGTATGGATATGGCACAAAGAGGTAGACTTAATGGTCAAATTCTAGACTTGGAGTTGATTATAATAATAAGGAATGTTTTTATTGTCATGGAAAATGCCATATCTCATACCGTTATGAGAAAATGAAAGTCTACTTAGAAGAGTTGAAACTAAGTCCAAAAACATCTAGAGATGTTGTGATTGCCATGGTAAATGAGAGCAATGATAGTATGTTCTCATGGTTTGAGTTGTTTTTTCTAAGATTATTTAAAGATTGATAAAGGAAGGTGAAAAGTGAGAGGAAAAGCAAGAGAAAGAATGTGAGATGAAGTGACAACAAATATCAGTTCATTCCATTTTGGCACCAACCTACATTACATGTATATATAAGAAAAAAGTATAACATTACTTTACTACTATTGAGTCCACAATAAAATTAATAATTGCTCCTAATAAATCATAGATATCTCTCATGCTCATCTTGAAAGTAATAGTGTGAAACACGTAAACACATCAGCTAATTGTTCTTTAGTTTTTACAAATGCGATACAAATAATCTTCTCATTCAACTTCTCTTTAATAAAGTGTCTATCAACCTCAATATACTTCATCCGATCATGTTGAACCGGATCATAGGCAATGTTGATAGATGCTTTATTATCACAAAACAATGACATTGGACCATCAATAATTATTCATAGCTCATGTATTAGATTTTTAAGCCACAAAAGTTCACACATTCCATGTATCATTGCTCGTTATTTCTACATTAGACTGAGCCATTACATGTTTTCTACCCCTCTATAAGACCAAATTACCACCAATAAAAGCACAATATCTAGATGTGGATCTCTTATCACCTAGTAATCCAGCTCAATCAACATCAATAAAAGCTTTTACCTTCAAGTGCCAATTATTGGAGAACAAAAACCCTTTGCTCGAAGCATAATTCAAAGATCGAAGGATATGATTAACAACATCAAGGTAGGATGTTCAAGCATCATGAATAAATTGGCTAATAACACTAACTAAATAAGCTATATCAGGTCAAGTATGTAATAAATAGTTCAACCTACCAACCAGCCTATGATATCTTTCCTTTTCAACTACTTCACCTTTATAATCGACAAGGCGATTATTCACTTCTATAGAGGAATCAACTAGCCCAAAACTCAACATCCTTATTTCTAGTAGATCAAGAATATACTTCATTGGAGAAATAAAAAAGCATTTACTTCATCAACTTCAATTCCTAAGAAGTAATGTAACCTCTCAAGGTCTTTGATTTCAAATTCTTTTGCAAGATACTTTTTCAACATATAAACCTTCTCGTGATCATTTATTATCATCATAATATCATCAACATATACAATGAGAATTGTAGTTTTGTCTTGGTAATGTTTGATAAAAATAATGTGGTCTTCATTTCTTTATGTGTACCTAAATCTACCAACTACCTTGTTGGATCTATCAAACCATGCATAGGGAGATTTCTTAAAGCCATATAAAGTTTTCCTCAACTTCCACGCCTTGGCCTTTATCTTCTCACGAGACAAACCTGAAGGAATTTCCAAGTACATTTTTTTTCCTACAAGTTACAATGTAGAAAAGCATTTGTCACATCTAATTGTTGCAAATCTAATCATATTTTTGTTGCAATAGATAACAATACATTGATTGTGTTTATTTTTGCAACATGAGCAAACTTTTATTAATAGTCAATTCTATATGGTTGATTATATCCCTTAGCAACTAGCCTTGCCTTGTACTTATTAATATTTTCATCTTGTTTTTGCTTAATAAAGAAAACCCATTTATAACTTGCCACTCTCTTTCCACCAGGAAGAGTAATGAGCTCTCATATGTTATTTTTCTACAAAGCTCTCATTTCCTCTACCGTAGCTTCTTTTCATTTGATATTTTCAACAGCTTTCATCTAATTCTTAGGAATAGACTTATAAGACAAAAAGGATGCAAAAGCTCTATATGAAGGTGATAAACGATCATATGATAAAAAATTAGATAAAGGATATTTAGTATAACTTCAAACTCCTTTTCTAAGAACTATGGGAAGATAATCAATAAAAAGAAATAACATTTTCAATGGAAGAGTTAGGAAACTTAATGTTAAGAGTATGTTGTAAGGTTGGATTTGAAGATGGTTCATGGCTTGGTATAATAGATTTATTGACTTCTTCTTCTTCTTTTCTTACGAGTATAAATTTGTCAAACTTTTTCCTTCTTTCCCTTTCTAGTTTTCGTATCATTGTCCTACACTATTTCTCTCTCCTAGTTCCTCATCACTTCTACACCTCAACTTTTACTGAATTTTCATCTTCTTTATTTATCTTTGCTTGATTTTCTCCCTCAAATTATGGTCTAGAAGAGGAGTAAGGGATATCAAGAACATATCCTCACTCTCATTGACAAAACTCTTGAAGTGTGAGTTGACAAAATATTACTCATTTTCACGGAAAGTTACATCTATGCTAACAAACATTTTTCTACCTCGAGGATAATAACATCTATACTCTTTTGAGTAGTAAAGTATCCAATGAAACATTTAATACTCGATGATCCAACTTCTCAATAGCTTGTCAATATCTCGAACAAAACAAACACACCCAGAAGTTTTTGGTGGGACAATGTAGGAACATCTTCCTTATAGGAACTCTATTAGATTTCTGAACTCAAGAACTCTTAGTGGTATTCTATTAATGAGATATATTGCTATAAGAATTGCATCTCCATAATAGGTTTTGAGGAAATTCATGAGAGATTTGGCAAGTTCTAGTAAGTGTCTCAGTTACATCATTTTAATATGGTGTATTTACACAACTAGTCCAATGTTGAATCCATTGTTCCAACATATAGCTTTGAAAAACTCCATCCATATACTTTGTACCATTATCATTCCTCAAGATCTAAACTTTAGCATTAAATAGTGTAGATCATGTTATCGAACCTCTTAAAGTAAGAAAACATTTCACTTTTATTATGCATCAAATAAACTTAAGTAATACGATTATAACAATTAATAAAAGTTGCAATCCACCTATAAAAGTAAACAACTTGACTAGACCCCAAAGATCTTAATGAATCAACTTAAAAGGTTTACTACTATTATTAGTTGAGAAATAAATAGCACATATATGCTTGGAAAATTTGCAAGCATCGTAGATAAGGTTTTTGTGGTGCATTGCTTGGATAGTGTTATAAACGATGGATGCCCTAATTAATTATGCCATAATAATAATTATTGATTAACATCGTTAGAAATGGTCATCAACCCATGTTTGAACCCATTTGTGTTTCCTGAACCAACAAAATCAGATTTTAACAAATATAAGTCATCTTCCACTCTACCAGTCCATCTTTTTTTTTTTTGTTTTCAGGTCCTTGAACTCACAATGAGTAAAATAGAATGAGACTTTACACTTTAAAACTTTGGTATTTTTACTAATAGATAGTAAATTAGAAGAGAACTTGGAAACATGAAGAACTGAGATTAAAGATAAAGTAGTATATTGGATTGAACCTTTACCAAAAATAGGAGCTAGGGAACCATCAATTATATGAACTTTATCTTTAACTAAGTAAGATGAAAAAAAAAATTACAGATCGAGTCATATGATCATTGGCTATTAAATCTATAACCCAAGGATCAGAATTAGAAATGTTGGAAGAATTAAAAGCTAAAAGCTATCACTAACATATCTGCATGAGCCAAGTTGGATGAACAGGGAAGATCAAACTTGGCTTTAAGATGTCTAAAAGCATGTTTGGTATTTCTTCTCAACCTTCTTTTTAGATAAAAAGCAAGTTAAGAAGCAATACCAAATAGGGCCTAAGTGTTTGATCATCTTCCTTGGACAGAGTTGAGGTGTTTAATTGATTATCAAGAACTGGACTCTCGGCTATCTCTTATATAAGTGCTTGTGATCTAGGAAAACCTATTTTTTCCCACCTCATCCTTTTGAAGGATGTCCATTTAACTTCCAATATGTCTCTGGTATGTTTGGTTCGTCCATAATAATCACACTTCAATTGTTCTTTGTTTGCTAACCTTGGTTCATTAAGATGTGTAAATCCTCTAAAGTTTTTCTGATTTTCTGATTGGAGTTACGTATCATGCCTGACCTCCCATGATTAACAAGATGCAACATTGCATTTCTCCTACCTCTCTCTTGTTGAACAAGAGAATATATTTGCCTCAAGGAAGGGAAAGGTTCTCTCCCCAGAACTTGAACTCTAACATGTCATATGTAATGTTTAACCCATCTAGAGAGTCATAAACACATTCCTTTTCAAATAGTTTTTAAAACTTTACCGCATTACTCGGACAATCAACCTAGAAATCTTGGAATAAGTCAAACTGCGACCACAAACTACTTAGTTCAACAAAGTATTGGGTTACAAACATATCACATTGCTTGGTTTCATGAATCTTTTCCTGTAACTCATAAAAGTGAAGATCATTTCTCAATTATGAGTACATTTGGCAAGCAACATTCTAAATTTTTAAAGAATAATCCAATAAAAGATAACCATAAGCAATCAAAATTTGTATCAAGTTAATGAGCAAAGACATGACTAGAGAGTTTTCTGACTCCCATTGATCGAATAGTGAGTCACTAGTTGTTGGTCTCCTTTTCTCCTGTGATGTACTTATACAGTTCACATGCCTTGATAAATAACGGACATGATTGGAAACAAGCTAGATAATTACTTCCATCACTCACAACTCTAACCCGACTCCCACTACTCTCACTAGAAGGGAGACTAGTTTTATTAGCTAAATTTTTCTGTCATATTCCCAACACTACAAAGAACTATATATCTGACCGCCACAAAAACCTAACTAGTCACTGACTAATAACCACCAACTAATTTAATTACAAATAGTCATTCTCACTTATTCCAATATGCAGACTTTTGGTTCACAAGATTCAAGACAGTTGAAACCAAACATTTTTTCCTACTAAATTGACAGCTCAAATGTTGAGCTGATATCAGCATGTTGTCATTGATGTTGACAACAAAACAGTTGACTTCCCTTCAAAACAACGTTGCTGCTTGAATTCGCTAGATCTGTCTACCAAGTTGTTTGAACAAGAATGGAATGTGTTGATGAATTTTGTTAGGAAAAGGACTTTTCTTGTTAAAGCTAGACTTAAAGTAGTTTTCTAATGGAAAAAAAATATTTTCCTAAAGAAGAACCTTGTTGCTAGTATAAATAGCATATGTAGTTGCTAGTTTATGTGTGCATCCAATAGAGATGGTGTGTGGTGGCAACCAAAAAGTAGAGCAGTAGCCGAAACCTTTATCCAAAAGAATTAGTACGGTACTCTCTTGTGAGTGATTTTTTAGTGTAATTCAGGTTTTGGGTACTGAGGTGTTTGTATGTGATTAATTTGTTCTTGTAAACCCAATATTTGATAGTGAAGTTTTGTGGAGTAGGCTTTGTTAAACCATGT
>Ga0325402_1005292_pt1 | contig 12054 bp, 12 predicted proteins | sample PopdelMetagenome_22_FD_207212 | JGI IMG/M metagenome (GOLD analysis project Ga0325402, IMG submission 207212) | Populus deltoides microbial communities from Bellville, Georgia, United States - Xylem-PdKOR-R3 | ecosystem: Host-associated > Plants > Phyllosphere > Stem > Wood/Secondary xylem...
ATATATATATATATATTTTAAGAGAATATTTATATTGAAAAATTATTAAATTAATATTTTTTTATAATTTTATATATTATTTACCAGAAGCGCAATAGCTTTTAAGTTTAGATGTTTTTTTTTTAAAATATGTTTATCTTGACAAAATTATTAAATTAATATTTATTGATGATTTTGATATAATAAAAATAAAAAAAATATTTTAATATATTTTTAAATAAAAAAATATTTAAAAAACAACATCCATATTTTTTTCTAAAGAGATAATAATTGCTCCATACTTATTTCAATTATAGGTTCCGCGTACAAGGAGCTGTTAAAAGTAAACATTTATAACTCTACAGAGTTGATTTTATGACTAAAGAAGTCTATTATTTGATTTTTTCTCTCTAAATACATCATACTATATAATTTTAAAAAATTCAATTAATGTATAAATTAATTCGAGAATTAAAAAACACAATATCTGATTTCAATTCACCTAGTTTTTACTTTAATCACTTGATTGAATCTTAGTTCTAGCAGGGATTGGTAAATGATTGCTCCACGTCTTTATTATGCATGAAGAAGTCCAATATAGTAAATAAAGTTTGGATTGCGACAAATCAAAGCAGCACCTGTCGCTATACTTTTCTCTAAAAACATTATTAACAATTTGAACCCGCACCCTCCTCATCTGTTGCCGTTCGGTCGTCAGCGATTGTCCGGTGAACTTGATCTTGGTTAGTTTTCTTTATCAATCCAGTTCCTACGTGTCATATCAAAAGTCGCGTCTCTAGTACATGATCATAGACAGTTTTCCATCTCGAGATTGCATTTACTTAATCTGATTTGGTTTTAGTCTGTTAGATTTAATTTTTCGATGCATGATCGTTTTTCTTCTTCTTATTATTATTATTTAATTTTCGAAATTAACAAGCAAGAGCATCTTTGTTCAATCTAACAGTGGCATTTAATGAGAGCAAAAACAAATTAAATTTTGGTCTTGAATTATTGGATTTCTCTGCGGCTTAGACTCACTTATTAGTTGTTAATTCTTCAGGTTTTGTTAGTGTTCTGCAATAATTACTGATGCTGCAGCTCATTTAAGCTGCAGCTTGAGGTTGCTACGATGGCCTCCGCGTATAACCAAAGTGATGGCGGCAGATTTGGAGATACCAATATTGTTGGGCATGAAAAATGTGAAAGCTACTTTCTTTTCCGAGGCGAAACTACCCTTGGAGAGGGTTTTCGGACCTTCTTATATTTTCTTGGTCTTGCTTATTGTTTCATTGGATTATCAGCTATAACTGCTCGTTTTTTCCGGTCTATGGAGAATGTTGTTAAGCAGTCGAGGAAAGTGGTGGAGATTGACCCATACACGAATGCTGAAGTTATCAGATATGAGAAGGTGTGGAATTATGCAATTGCAGACATTTCTTTGCTTGCCTTCGGGACCAGCTTTCCTCAGATTTCACTAGCTACTATTGATGCCATACAAAATATTGGCAACCTGTATGCTGGAGGTTTGCAAATTGTAACTTTTGTAAATCATTTCAAATTTCTTTCCGTACAGACATTTCAATTGAATTTGGATGCATAAGTATGAGGTTTGTGATATCATATATATTGAACCTGTGCGCTTGTTGTTTAATCCTAAGCTGTTGTCTTTACTATTTCGGCTATCCATGATTTCCTCACTCACTAGCAGTTGAACCAAGTGGAGTCAATTTTATTTATTTATTTATAGGCTGTTTGCCTCTTTGTTTTTGCCTGGCGCTGGCAATTTATGCCCTACTCTCATCTTGCCAAGCCAAATAATATTCGGAAAATGACATCACTGTTTTCTTCTATCTTTCATATACTGGGTGGGGTTGGCCATCAGTCAGCTCAGCTTGGAGTTACCTGATTGATTTTCTATGGTTAATGAAAGTTCTTGCATATCTATAATCAGTGAAAATGTTATTGTGAGAGAAAAAAGTTGTAAGGTTTTGAAATTTACAGATTGAATATGCTGTTTTTTTTATGGTCCTGTATTGATTATGTTGTTAATTTGTGATGATGCAAATAAAATTCTATCAAGTTTGATTTGATAAAGTTAACAATCTTTTTCACCGCCTCTCTCATCTTTGTATAAACTTTTTTTCATGTATGTATGATTGCCTGTTGACATGTTAGTAGTGGTCGATGATAATCAGATTGGTGATGTTTGTCGTACATTTTGAATCATTTGGCTTCCTATTATTGACAGTTTGCAAAATTTGTGTGAAAAGTGAGTGGTGTCTCAAGTTGACATTTTTGACAGTTTGCAAAATTACTTAATGTACAGGGATGGGTCCTGGAACACTTGTTGGCTCTGCTGCATTTGACCTTTTTCCAATCCATGCTGTTTGTGTTGTGGTTCCGAAAGCCGGAGAATTGAAAAAGATAGCTGATATAGGAGTATGGCTGGTGGAGCTGTTTTGGTCTTTCTGGGCATATATTTGGCTTTATATAATTTTAGAGGTAATTTCCGCATTCCCCTCTCATGTGAACTGCAACAGTGAACAATTTTGGAGTATATTATGGATTTTGCTATATATGTTTTGATTCATTGATTAAGATGTTCATTTTTGCTTTTAGCCACTGGATCTTTTAACTTTCCTGGACATGTTCATATTGTTGCTCTTATGTTCTACTGTCAATGTTCTCAACTCCACTACATATGTGCATATGCATTTTGCATTAGTTTATTTTAATATAGACTGGTCATGCTATGATGTGTTATAGCTGGATAGTTGTCATTAACTAAACCTCCCTGTTCCCCACTAGCGGTTCTTGAAATTATGTCTGGATTGCATCAAATGGATAAAATAAATGTCACTACAGGTGGGGTTCATGATGTGATTATCTCATGTTTTTTTCTTTTCTTTCCTTTTTTTTTAATAGAAGCAGAAAACTTAACTGCATTTGAAAAGATGTATTTGTGATTGAAGTTTACATATATCAAGCACTTTCTTGGCAATAAAAATGTCTTGACTCTTGCTTTGTGTTGCAGGTATGGACCCCGAATGTCATTACACTTTGGGAAGCCTTATTGACGGTATTGCAATATGGTTTACTGCTAATGCATGCTTATGCTCAAGACAAGCGCTGGCCTTATTTATCTCTTCCTATGTATGTCTTTATTTCTCCCTTTTTATCTTCTTGTTGAATAAAAGCAATCACTTATCTGGCTCTGTGTTCAATCATCCTGCTTCTGATGCTTCTTGTAATCTGAAGTCCAAGAACGGAAAGGCCAGAGGAGTGGGTGCCGGGAGAGGTCCCTTCTCCTACGCACGAGAACAATGTGTATGGGGAGTACTCTGACTCTGAGATACTTCAAGTTGGTGAAGAAAATAGGAATGTTGTTGACATATTCTCTATCCATTCAAATAATGGTAATGGTGCATTTCTGCATTAATTCTAATGGTAGTATAACAACTTTCATACCTCAGCACTCTACTCTTAAACAGTTCATGAAAAGGGGGCCACATACCATTTATTGTTAATTTTCATATGTGGTCATGAATTGTGGGAGTGACTGGCATGGTTAACACTGCAAATATTTTTCCACCTATTTCATCTTATAGAAGTATTAGGCCTTAAAGTCACTGTGAGATTACAATGACATAAGATGATAATAGAATATTAAACTTCCAACTAACAGAATTGGTGGTAATGGGAATGCAACTTAAGACATGTTAATTAAGAACATATGTATTAATGCTTTCCATGTTTACCAAAAAAATGAGAAATTAAACTGAACCGTGAGGTTTTCTTTATGTGAAGTAGCATTATAATTATATCTTATTCCCAAAGCAAGGCTTAAGGATTCTATTCTAGCCAGGATCTTTTCTGTGAATCTTTGTCCTTTAGCCTATCGAGCATGCTTTGCTTCTCTCTTTCTCTCTCAAATAAGCACATACATACTCAATGCTAGAAAGATAAGACACCCTGTATAGTGTTTAAATGAAATCATTATAGTCAAACAATTAAGTTGTTGCTGCATCAATTAGGTTTTGCATATGTGAGACGATGACAGATTAGAACCCAACCATGAATTTTTGTATCTGTATCTTTTTCAACCTAGAATTTTTTCTGTTCAGGTCCAGTCTATCAAAAAGTGCCTGTAACAGATGACGCAGCTGAATCCTCCAACAAACATTTTCACCAGGAGAAAGATTTACATGTGCTTTCTCTTTGGAAAGAGCAATTTGTGGATGCACTCACGGTATTGCAACCCATGCTATATATATGTGTGTGTATTTTTAGTGACTGCTGTAAGAAATTGATGGCTAATTCTTTCTGGCCAAGAATTATTCCAATAGTCCTTTGGATACTTTCTGTATCCTGGTGGCGGTGCCCTTTTCTGGCACCTTTTGCTTTAATCAATATGTTTTCCTTACTGGTGAAAAATAATAACTCTCAGGATCATTTCTCTCTGTGTTAAATAAATTTTCACACATCTCATGCCATTGTAATATTGTCTGGCACCCATTGCCTTTCATGGAGTTCATTTTGTGATTTTATCAAACAGCTTTGTACACGGAAGTCTATGTTTAACCTTCTTTTTGCTCATGGTTGTCTGCAAAATTTTCTTATTTTCCATTTCTTTTCCTGCTATTTTGGGGGAATAATTTCAAGTTTTTTTAAACAGTTGGAAAGTCTAGAATCAAGAAAACTAAACAGTATTCATCTACGGGTAGCAAGAATTTCCTGGCAACTAATCCTTGCACCTTGGAGACTTTTGTTCGCTTTTGTGCCTCCATATCATTTTGCTCATGGCTGGATTGCCTTTATTTTCTCTCTACTATTCATCAGTGGAATAGCTTACATTGTAACAAAGCTCACTGATATCATAAGCTGTGTCACAGGTTTCCGAACTCTCTACAAATTATTATCCCAGTTTCCTTTCCTGGAGTTGTTGATTATCATGTTATATCTACTCACCCTTTGTTTTCACAAATGGTTTATATCATTGCAGGAATAAATGCTTATGTCATTGCATTCACAGCATTAGCTAGTGGAACTTCATGGCCGGATTTAGTGGCGAGTAAGATTGCTGCTGAACGCCAGACAACAGCAGACTCTGCCATTGCAAACATCACTTGCAGGTTTTTCATTGCTGTACTTAATTTGGGATTTTCTTACATAATATTTGGTCGTTTTCAAATACCTTAATGTTTCCATCACAATGTTTCTTATTCCAAAAGAGATTCAGGGAAACCTCATTGGTTTGAGTATTGTAGCTGGTAATGGGTTTTTGTTATGCTTGTGGTTCTGAATACTGGATGTTGGTGTCAGATTAAGGAAAGACAGCTATTTTTTTATTTTTTATTTTATCTTATTGTAGTGTGCTGTTTAAGTTAAAATCCAAACCCAAAGACAGAAATTCATGCAAGTCTAATGCTGACCTTTATGTAATATTATTATGATATGTAAAACTGAAATGGTAAAGGAGGACACGTGCCAAATCTTCAATCTCTTTGAAGTTGTTCAAGCAAATTAACAGTGGAGAGATGTTCTCCGAAATGATAATACTCTTAGGAATTACAAGTGGTAAATTTGAGAGGTAGAGAATTCTGTGTACAAGGACTGGAGTTTTGTTTATTCTCTTCATCTTTCTAGCCTTCAAATTCTCTCTTTGTGAAACTTTGTTTTACCACCTGCTGAGAGATGTAAAATTCTATTATCATGCAGAACAAACATGAACTGATCTGTCCCTTTCTTTTCTTTCCAGCAATTCAGTGAACATATATGTAGGAATCGGCGTTCCATGGCTTATTGACACTGCCTACAATTTTTTCATGTACAACGAGCCGTTGCGTATTCAAAATGCTGCTGGACTCAGCTTTTCATTGCTTGTTTTCTTCTGTACTTCTATAGGCTGTATTGCTGTTCTCGTGCTCAGGCGTTTGACACTGAAAGCAGAACTTGGAGGACCAAGGATCTGGGCATGGGTAACCTTTGTGTATTTCATGTTGCTTTGGATTATTTTTGTTGTGCTCTCCTCCCTCAGAGTCTCTGACATTATTTGATAGACAGCTTTTAGCCAAAATTTATTTCCGTTCTTTTTGGGTTGCTTCCCAATATTTGAAAGGTCTCTTGTATCCATTGAATTCTCTCCAATTAAGGTCTTTTAGGATTCCCATTGTATCATTCTGTTATAATAGCTTGAACTAACCCCGAGAAAGATCCAGCGCGCATGTATTGTAATTTGCTACGTGTGGGTAAGACTTTAACAGGCTGCTCGATTTCGCCATTCATGTTTGTTTTCACAATGGCCAAGCATGTAACTTTTTCTGCAAAGCCTTGAAAGCAGATGTGAGACACCAAGGTGCATTGTCTGAATCTTGCTCCAAAGCAAAAAAGGATCACCTGACAACAGCGTTGGAGGCCAGCACAAGCAGAGAATAGGTAAGATGGCAAGAACATAAAATCAATGCATCCATCTTTCATCCCTACAGCCCCGCGGCATGGCCGTAAAAACTAAATACTAATATTGTTTACGTGAAGTGGTGATTTCTCAGTTCATCTGCAAGCTGTGGAAGCAGCAGAACTGTCAAGGACTGTACTATCAAGTACCAACACCAGATGACATCTAACAATTTGAACCACTTCATTCAAGATGCTAACAAACCTAGGTCTCAATAATCTTGACGAGCTTCTGGGGTTGAAATCCGATAAACGCTAGGACCTAACATTGCAGCTGGTGATGGAAAATGAGATGTAACAGCATGTATAAACGGCTACTTTCGTCTTTTTTAGGTTTCTAAGTTTTATAGCGTTCTTCTCATGGATAAAAACCATTCAGTAATTCGGACTACACGCGACAAATACTTAAAAGAATTTGTCTCATTGTCTGACTTGGCTAGGGGATCAATTACCTAATTTGTGAAAATATAATTCCAGTTTTGCAAGGTGAATTTGATCCTCAGCGAAAAACAGGGAAAAAAAAATTACTTAATACATATTCACAAGAGGGCACGTGAATATAAAATTCTCTAAATAAGGCAGGAGTCCCAATTCAACCAATTTATTGCAGCAACTCCCGTTAACAATCCTACTACAACGTCTAGCGGCTCCATTCATCAGTGGGTGGGAAACGATCCCCCAATTCAGGGCAAATTTCCTTTTCGCCAACAAAACAATGTCTTGCCTACGCAAATGCACCCGTGGTGCAAGCTGTGGCTGGAGTTGCTTCCAGCTGTTTCCTTGGAGCACTGTATTTCTTGGTAATGAATCTGCAAGAGAACAATGATGTAAGAAGCTGGCAAAAGCATTTTTTTTAAGAGATTAAAACGGCTTAGATGGAGAACAAGAATAAGACAACCTCGCAGAAATTGAAGGAAAACCTGCTTTATGCAATGCTCAAACCATAAAATGCCAACAAAGGTATTGAAATCAAGGAAATATGGAATACTAAATGTAGGCATGCTAGTTATATGAATTTTCAAGTTACCTGAAGAAATCCCTCCACAACAACTCAAACATCAACCAGTTCATTCCAGTATCAGGTGAACCACCACCACCACCACCGTGATTTGAGGCACCGGAAATTGTTCTATCAATCAAATGTATCATTAATGAGTGCATGCTTTCTAAATATTGCAACAGCATTAAAAGGGAAAGAAAAGAGAAAAAAATTAAGGGCACACCTTGCAGCAGTCTTCTTAAGCTCATCAAACATGGAACGGGGAGAGATGCATCCCACTGTGAGCCATGGAGAGATTTTGCAGGAAAAGTTTGCGCCATATATGCTGTCATGGCTGCCATTGGTTCCCTTGGGAGGTTGTGCTTGGCACTCAGCTGCAAATTTCTGGAGCCTCTGTAGTGCTTCAGCCTCGCCTCCCACCATAGAAGCATTTGCAGTTGCCTTCCCATCCTGCATTTTCATTGACGGACAGTATCATCAGTGCAATCAAAGGTGACGATAAGAAGGTTGCAAAGCATTCTGTTTGGATCAATGGTTTCTGAATATGCAAGACCAACAGGATTAGAAGTAGCAGTTTCAAGAGGAATGGAAATCCAAAAAGGTAGCAAACAGAAGACCAGTTTTCAACAGTGTATCCATTTTGAAAAATGAGAACCTGGGATCAGAAAGTATTCAGGCTAACGATGCAGAATGTTGGCAATTCAGATTACAAGATTATAGCATTACGAGGTAAGATTGATCTACTAAATAAACACTGTTTTCATCCAGTATCCATCCTTTATATTTGAACAGCATATTGTTCACTTATAAAACCTTTTCATTTCAAGTTATATCTTAGCCTTCTAATCAAAGCCTAATTTCTATTCACATTCTTCCTAGCAAAGCACAGTCATCATAAACACATTTTTCATAACCATGCCAACATCTCTAACATGATAATCAAAGCACACAAGCATAGAAAAAAAAAAAAAACAAAACAGTTATAAAGAGGCCGAACCTGAGCTGGGTTGAGACCCAAATCCAATAGATTAGGGATATCCCCAGGCTCCACATCTCCTCTTGAAGGCAGACCCTTTAATTCATCCAAGGTCTCAATGGTCTTCCTAATCTCCAAAACCTGCACTTTCTCCTTAAACCCACCATAATTCGATGGCATATCTTCCAACTTGAAAGGTAAATCATCCAAATGATACAAAGTACTTCCCCAAAAGTACTTAACCTCAACTCCCTCATCTTTCATAACCTCCTCAATCTTGTCCTCTGCCTTAACCTCATCATGAGACACCTCTCTATGCGCATACACAGCATCCGCTCCAATAGCCTGTGCCAATTCAACCAACACGGTCTCCGGTCTCCCCACTCTCACCACAAGATCAGATCCTCTAGCCTGCAAGTTCTTGCGCAGGTCAGAGACAGATTCAATCAAGAAATTGGCACGATAAGGTCCAGTTTTATCAAACCCAGAAGAGGATTTGCCATAATCTCTCGGGTCAAAACAATAAACAGGCAAAACAGACATAGAGTCGTTGTTGGCAGAGTTGAGGCACTCATTGTCATGGACACGCAAGTCATTGCGAAACCAAACGATGCAAGCTCGGCGAGTTCCGGCAGCATTGGAGGGGTCAGAGGGGCGGCGGGGGCCAAGAGTGAGGGGGGTTTGAAGAGGGTTGGCAGAGATGGTAGACTTAAAGGAGAGTTTAGGAGAAGAAGTGGAGGAAGAGAGAGAGAGGTGAGTTAGAGAGGTGGCTTGAGTAGGTATTTTCGCCTTGGTTGGTGGAGAGGAAAAAAGAGCTGAGATTTTAGGTTGAGTTAAAAAATGGGTAGGTAGAATGGTGGAGAGAGAAAGAGAAAGAGAAGCAGTGGCAAAAGGGGATGAAGAGACAATGGCAAGTTGCTGTTTTTCTTCTTCTGAAATGGATTCTGGGGTTTCTGGGTTTCGAAGTTTGGAATCCATTTTGGTTTTGGATTTGGTTTGGGGAAGAAAGAGTTGTTGTTGTTGTGGGAGAGAAAAGGTGGTTGAGTGTTTGGTTCGCTCCTTCTCGTTTTTCTCCTCGCCTAAAATGTTCAAGGAAGACGGGGGGCTTTGAAACTTTAGTATTATATGTATCAACCTCGTGCCTGACTGCCCTCACCTCACCAACTTGGACTTCGGACTTGGAGGGGTGTTTTGGGAATTACGCACTTGGGTTGGTAGAACGTGGAAGGCTGCCGGCGAGCAAAATGCAAATAATATTTGGTTAGTCATTAAAAGGTTATATATTTTTCTATTGCCATGACTATGATATGTAGATTTCGAGTTTCTTTGTTTTCACATTTAAAAAAGTTTTTGAAAGTTGATTTTTTTTTTCTAATTTTAAATAGTTTTAATGTATTAATATCAAAAATAATTTTTAAAAAATAATAAAAATATTATTTTAATATATTTTCAAGTGAAAAATATTAGGTCTAACAAATGTTGCTCGGCCCCGGCATGGATCTGGCAGCATTAGACCCAAATATTAGGTCGGGCAGCACCAGACCCTGGTGTTTTCTGGGTCTGGCTGACACCATACTCATCAATAATTGGGTCTAGTGTTGGCAAGACTTAACACGCTCGAGGCTTGGCAATACATGACTGAATCTGGCGCTAGCCAGACCCAGTGCATCTTCATTATGATGTGTTTGTGCTGGCGCGTGCCAACCAAACGCACTCGAGAATTCAAGAAAAATATACCTATATGTTTTTTTTGATCTGATTTGTTTTGGTAAAGATATATAAATATATACTAATAAAATCTTGATTCATCAATAACTCCCAGTTTTTGTGATATAATAATATACAAATACTTTTATTAATTTTCCAGTCCCGGTAAATAGATGAGTTTTTCTCATATAAAAAAGGGGTGTAAGCCAGAAACAATATGCATTTAGAATGAAAAAAATTCTTTCAAACATAAAGTATTAAAAACTTGTACTCAAAATTTTTTTTAAGAGATTGAGGGTATCTTGCAAATCATTTATAAAAAATTTCAAGTGGTTATGTGCACCCTATAAGGTTGAGCCTTTACCTTATAAGTTTTTGGAGTGAAGTGTGGGAGCATGTGGCTTTTTCAATATTATCATGGGGCTTAAAAGTTTTCTACTAAAAAGTGGTCATTATGATTTTTTTTATGGGACATAAAAGCCCTCTACTAAAGAGTAGTGATTGGATGATGTTATTATTGTACTAGGAAGACCAAGTCCATTATTTGAAGAGTGAGGATATTGTCATCGGGAGATAGAGTTATATAGATGGCACTAATGAGATAAGTTCATCCCATGGAGAACGGTGTATATAGTACTAGGAAGATAACGTCCATCTACTGGATAATGATGCATATAGCATTAGAAAGACCAGAATACACATTCCTAAGATTAACGTTGAGAGGCCTTCAACCATTACCTAAAAAGAATAAAAAGTTATTTTGAATATGTCATTTATATTCAAAAATTTATATTCTTATTAAGAATTATACATCATGAGATTATCTGAATGATAGGTATGATGTAGTTTTTTAAGAAAACCATGTTTTGGAGGTGACTCTAAGATGTTTGCTTTGATTACTCTGTTTACTTCACTTGAAAGGTCGTCCTTGTGAAAATAAGGTCTTTGTTGTAGCAAACTAACATCTTCAACCCGTGTATAATTTTTCATGAATTATTTTTTTTTGAACAAGTTTCTATCTAGTAAGATATCAAATTTTTTCTAGAGGACATGTTCCTTTACTCCTCCTATCAAAGCTTTTAAGGTTATTGGCTCAGGTAATTCTTCCACCTTGAACATCTCTCTATTGAATCTTCTTAAATATGTCCGTGTAGACTCATTCTCTGGGTCATCCTAAAAAGTTTTGTGGAGTTTTTCTTGACGGGTATACTAGTGTTAAAGCGTGTCACTAACTTGACGTAAAGATTACTAAATTCTTCAATAGAGTTTGATTCTCTGTTATATCATGCATGTACAAATCCTCTAAAAATTGTTGGTAGTATCGTCATGATCTTGGATGACCAATTCCTTAGTATATGTGCTATCCAGGTGATTGAGGCTTCTATATTTTTTTTAAGGGTCGAGGCTTCTAATGTTGCATTGATAATATTTCACTTTTACTTTGTGAGGAAGTTGTTCTAACACGTAACTTTGTTAAATTAATGAGAGAATCACTGTTATCACAGGGTTTTACAGGGACTGCCTGTTATGTTTGTTCCTGGGCAAACTACCTGCATGGTTTGCAGAAACTGAAATTGGGATCGAGGTCAGATTCTGACTTCAAAACTGCCTTTTCTTTTCTTCACCTTTTATCTCAATGAACAAGGCCCTATCCTGTTGTCTGGTCGCTCGCACAGCCCAGCACAGAGAAATGGATGAACAAACTCTTCAGGAGCAATGACTTCCGGGTGGAACACAATTGTGAAGTTGCTGGGAGTTTAGGCAATGAAGTAGCACCAGGAGAGTACAAGAATATATATTATTTGTTGCAGACCAATTGCAATTTTCAGATGATCATGTGTGGCAACCTATTTATGATTCTGAATATAAAGCACTTACTGTTGGATTTCATGGTTTTGTTTAGGGGTGAGTAAAAAAACTGAAAAACTGATTAAAC
>Ga0325402_1005293_pt1 | contig 12054 bp, 11 predicted proteins | sample PopdelMetagenome_22_FD_207212 | JGI IMG/M metagenome (GOLD analysis project Ga0325402, IMG submission 207212) | Populus deltoides microbial communities from Bellville, Georgia, United States - Xylem-PdKOR-R3 | ecosystem: Host-associated > Plants > Phyllosphere > Stem > Wood/Secondary xylem...
AACCAAGAAAACAACATCCCTCTTCTTTAAACAATTTATGTTCTTTTACATTAACACAAACAACAAAAACCCTTCTCTCTCTATATTTGTCTTTCTGCAATAATTTGAGGGTGACTGGAAAAGGAAGGAAGCGGAGGGTCTTGGGGTGAGAAGAAGAACAGGTGAGGGATGCCAACAACAACAACAGAGCCACTGTTAGCGGCAGGGACTATGCATTCTGATAATGTCCATGCAAATTTGCATCCATCTTATTCATTCAGGCAATTCCCTGAACCAGATTGGATTTTTGATGAATTGCCAAAAGCAACCATTGTTTCTGTCTCAAGACCTGATACTGCTGGAGATTTTAGCCCCATGCTTCTGTCTTACACCATTGAATTACAATACAAACAGGCATGCATCTCTCTCTCTCTCTCTCTCCCCTTTTCTCCCTTTCTCTCTTTTGCAAGGCAGTCTTCTTGTTTTTAAATTGTGGTTGGTGAATATATATATATGCCACTGACATGACCATGCAATATAGAAGACAATCAAATTTCCAGAGCTGTTTTTCTTGCTAAAATAATAGCTGGTTGTGTGGAATTTGATGAGAAGGAACAAGGTGGTTGGTTTGAGTGGTGCAGGAGGATGACAGGTCTTTTTCAATGGAAAAGGGAGGACAAAATGTGGTCTAGAACAGCACTTCACTAGAATTTTATATCTCATAATCAAGGCTGAGGTTGTTCAAGGAATGCTAAATTTATTGTAGTGCTTGGATTCTCTCAAAATCAATTGAATGAATCCGCATAAAATGAGGCTGACGATAATGTTTTTGTTAACAGTTCAAGTGGCAGTTACTGAAGAAAGCATCACAAGTTCTCTACTTACATTTTGCTTTGAAGAAGCGTGCAATTATCGAGGAACTTCATGAGAAACAAGAGCAGGTTTGGTAGAATGCAATAAGCCATTTTCTTTTCCAATAGATGGCATTTCTATCACCTTTAGGCTTGTTCTGTTTTTTGCACTGTTTAATTATCTTGTTTAATGCATTTACGATTTCATCTTTACATATTTTTTCTTTGAAAGGTTAAAGAATGGCTCCACAGTTTAGGAATAGTAGATCACGCAGCAGTCATGCAAGATGCTGATGAACCGGATGACGGTGCTGTTCCAGTTCATCATCAAGAAGAAAGTGTTAGAAACAGGTGAAAACTTTGTTCAATTGGTAGCATTACATGCAACTGCATCTAGCGTACATTGTAGTTGACGTGGTTTTATAATGCAGAGATGTCCCATCCATTGCTGCTTTGTCATTTCTTCGTCCGGCACTAGGAGGGCAGCAGGGTATTTCAGACAGAGCGAAGGTGGCAATGCAGAATTATTTGAATCATTTCCTAGGAAACTTGTATATCGTAAATTCGCCAGTGGTAAGACAATTTGAATCCACATGGTTTTTCCTTCATTGCTATACATGAATAGACTGGACTCTAATTAAGTTGTAATCGGAGAAATAATCTGCATCCCTTTGATCCTTATGTCGAGATACTTTTCTTCTACTTGTCAATGCTTTCTTGTTCATCTATTCATGCCATCCTTTTTGACGTAGGTCTGCAAATTTTTGGAGGTCTCTAAGTTGTCCTTCTCGAGGGAATATGGTCCAAAGCTGAAAGAAGGTTACATTATGGCAAAGAATCTTTCAAAAATCTCCAAGGATGATAGTGATATAACATGTTTTCCCTGCCAATGGTTCGGTTTCTGTGACAACAACTGGCAGAAGGTGTGGGCTGTTTTGAAACCTGGGTTTTTGGCCCTTTTGGAAGATCCTTTCAACGCAAAAATCATAGATATTCTTGTTTTTGATGTTCTGCCAAACTCAAATGACAAAGGAGGAAACCAAGTATATTTAGCAAGCCAGATAAAGGAACGCAATCCTTTGTATTATGCATTTAAGGTAAGCAGTTTTATCTTGAAAATTTTGTCCAAGCAACTATGTGATACTAATGTAAGGTTTATGGTCTGAGCCCTTTGCTTCCAATTGTTGTTACATTTACCAACAAATTGTGGAACATGAAAGGTTTCTGCCGGAAATCGGAGCATAAACCTGAGAAGCAAAAGTGGTAGTAAAGTTAAAGAATGGATTGCTGCAATCGAAGATGCTGGTTTAAGGACAAGTGAGGGGTGGTGTCATTCTCACCGCTATGGTTCCTATGCTCCTCCAAGGGGTTTAGCTGAAGATGGGAGTCAAGCTCAGTGGTTTGTGGATGGGCATGCAGCTTTTGAAGCAATTGCTTCTGCAATAGAGAATGCAAGATCAGAGGTTCATTTCTTTCTGTGCATTTGACATATTAAGTTCAACATTTGGCATGAGTTTGTTGATCAAAATTTATATGCAGATATTTATCACAGGCTGGTGGCTTTGCCCTGAGCTGTATCTAAGAAGGCCTTTCCAAGATCATGCTAGCTCCCGGCTTGATTCCTTGCTAGAAGCTAAAGCTAAGGAAGGGGTTCAGGTGCGTAAGAAAATAATTATCATCAAACTTCAGAATTATTATGCACTGATTATTACCTTTAACATTCTGCAATGAAACAGTGTTAGTTTTAACTTTGAAGTTGAATGACCCTGCAGATCTATATCCTTCTGTACAAGGAGGTTTCTATTGCTTTGAAAATCAACAGTATGTACAGCAAGAAAAGGCTTCTTAACATTCATGAGAATTTGAGGGTTCTGCGCCATCCTGATCATTTCTCAACTGGTGTCTACTCATGGTATGTGATTTGCGGATAAAGTTCTGTATGAAATTTTATTTATTGTGTTTGGATTAGAGTTATCAAGAGAAAATGGAAGAATTAGAAAATCTCATGTCGATATTCATGTGAAGTACATCGTTTAATTTGATTGCTTGCGTATGCTCATTGATCAATCATGTCACATGCAGGTCACACCATGAAAAACTAGTGATCATCGACTACCAGATTTGCTTTATTGGAGGATTAGATTTATGCTTTGGCCGTTATGACACTATTGAACATAGAGTAGGTGATTGTTCTGCTGACATATGGCCTGGAAAGGACTATTATAATCCAAGGTATTTTTCCTTTCTTCAGAAAATTAAATTGAAATGACAGTTATGGTTCAGCTACATTTTCGGTGCTATGATGTTTCTTGAATCATGCAATATTTTACTAGCTCATATGTGATGACTGAGGGAGAATTGGGGACAGATTAGCATCGTCATATGTAATAGATATGGTAGTGTGGAGGCTTGTTTACAAAATTTTGTTCTAATATTTCCACAACATTGCTTGGCTAGAGAATCAGAACCAAATTCTTGGGAAGACGTCATGAAGGATGAACTGGACCGTAGAAAATATCCTCGAATGCCATGGCATGATGTCCATTGTTCTCTCTGGGGACCGCCTTGCCGTGACATTGCTAGGCACTTTGTTCAACGCTGGAACCATGCTAAGGTTAACTTCATGATTCCTACCTCTTGTGTCATCATTCTACACTGACACTCAGAAAGTTCAGTTTCTTATATGTTTGATCTCTTCTTAGAGAAGCAAAGCACCAAATGAGCAAACAATTCCACTACTGATGCCTCGCCACCACATGGTCCTTCCTCATTACATGGGAAGAAGTATAGATATTGAAAGCAAGAATGGAGAAGGAAACCAGAAAGACATCAGCAGAATAGATTACTTTGCCTCAGTATCCCCAATCCGAGATATCCCTTTGCTTTTACCTCAGGAAGCTGATGCAACAGTTGTTAATGGTGTTAATCACGAGTTAACTGCCAAAAACATGAATAACGATAGTCTTGATCAATCAGCTTGGCACTGCGATAGTTTTTCATTCACTTTGCAAAAATCCAAGGATGGAAATTTGGCTCAAGACACACCGGTGAAAAATCCTGTTGATGAACATGATTTTGTGGATCTTGAAAGCATAATGCAGATTTCAGATCGGTCATCAGAAACATCTGAAAAAGATGTTCCTGATGTTTCTGCCAGCGAATGTGGACAAGTTGGACCACGTGTCTCATGTCGTTGTCAGGTTAGATTACACCCTTTGAAGTTCATCATATTTTCTCATAACATATTACATGATCTTGTTCTTTTATCAAGATCTACATTTGTGACTGCCTTCTCATATCTTAACTGTAAAATTTTATTTATTTCCTCTAAGTGTGAGCAACTATATCATCTGCAGGTTATCAGAAGTGTCAGTCAGTGGTCAACAGGAGCCAGTCAGCATGAAGAAAGCATCCATAAGGCTTACTGTTCTCTCATTGAAAAAGCCGAACATTTTATCTACATAGAGGTATTTAAACTTTAAGATTGACCATTACTTTTCCTTCTGGTCTTGTATAAATTTCCTGATACTTATATTGCAGACGCTTTATGTTGCTATTTATGTTGATTGCTTGATTTGCAGAATCAATTTTTCATATCAGGACTTTGTGGAGATGAGATTATCCAGAATCGTGTTTTGGATGCAATATACAAACGTGTTATTCAAGCTTACAAAGAAAATAAGTGCTTTCGAGTCATCATTGTCATACCACTCTCACCAGGTTTCCAGGTAAAACTCTTGGTAATGTTTTTAAATTCTAATTTTAAGCATTGAATACTTGGCCTTTGTCATGAGCTGGATAATTCATTGCCAGGGAGGTGTGGATGATGGTGGTGCAGCAACTGTTAGAGCCATCATGCATTGGCAGTATCGGACCATCTCCTGGAAGAAGACTTCAATTCTGTACAATCTTAACACATTGCTTGGCCCTAAAACACATGATTACATTTCTTTTTATGGTCTGAGGACGTATGGTAGACTTTTTGTGGGAGGTCCGTTGGTCACAAGTCAGGTATTTTTTTTGCATCACTTGTCTAATATATTACTTTTTTTCCATCCCTCTAATTGATCATTTTGCGTACAGGTTTACGTGCATAGCAAAGTTATGATAGTAGATGACAGGATTGCGTATATCGGATCATCTAACATCAATGATAGGAGTTTGCTTGGATCGAGAGACTCTGAGGTATTGCTTGTTGGTTGCTGTATAAGGCACATAGCAGTTTCCTCATAACTTGGAAAATGACATATTGATTCAAGTTGCTATGCTTCCTGATCAGTTGACTAAAACCATTGTTTCAGATTGGGATAGTTACTGAAGACAAGGAGTTTGTTGAATCATCAATGAACGGGGAAACTTGGAAAGCTGGAAAATTTGCTTATAGCCTGCGGCGCTCGCTGTGGTCTGAGCATCTTGGTCTTTCTTCAGGAGAGGTTAGTAACAGTAAAGTTGATCCACACGAATAGTTTGACCATGCACGCCCTTGTTTGTACAAGGCATCTCATAAAAGAGGTTCTTTCAGACCTGATTTTAAATTGAATTTAACCGGTATAGTGTCCTGAACTCCTGATCATTTCATTGCAATCAATAACAGAAAGTATATATTCTTGCTTGCTTCAGATAGATAAAATCAGTGATCCTGTAGCAGAGACAACATATAGAGATTTATGGTTGGCAACGGCAAAGGTGAGTGGAAATTTATGCTTCATAAAGCTGCTGAAAAAAGTATTGATCATTGTCATTTACGTTATTTCTTTCTTATCTTCCTTTTCTTTGCTGCTACGACACGTAATCGAAATGCTCTAATTTTGGACAGGAAAACTCAAAGATTTACCAGGATGTCTTTGCTTGTCTTCCTAATGATCATATCCACTCGAGGTAATTAAACATGAAACGTAGTTGTCTTCCCCTCTTTGTTTAGTTCCATAGAATGTCCTAACACACATAGCTTGTACGTTTCCATCCAATGCAGAGCTGCTCTCAGACAAAGCATGAACCATTGGAAGGAAAAACTTGGCCACACAACCATTGACTTAGGAATAGCTCCTGAGAAGATAGAACGCAATGAAAATGGAGAGATTAAGATGATGGACCCAATTGAAAGACTGAAATTAGTAAAGGGCCATCTTGTTTCCTTTCCATTAGACTTCATGATGTGTCAAGAAGATTTAAGACCAGTATTCAACGAGGGAGAATTTTATGCATCCCCACAAGTATTTCATTAATTATCAAGTAGGAAAGTAGAAGATGAGAAGATAGGATTAACAGCAAAAGCATTAACAAAAAAGCTGATTAAACTAACAAGATGTAAAGATTAAAACATTTGTTGTGAGGGATTTGTCTAATAAGCATATTGGCTTTGATTTATATGATTTTCCATATTATTACATATGGATTCATTCTCAAAAGTATTATATGGGAGGTCCGATCAGCCTCGGCCTATTCAAAGGATTAGCTCTCGATCTCCGGCCTCCTCAAATCGCATCCCACCATTTCTATAATTTGAACCTGACTAGAACTCCTAATGAAAATCCCAGATTTTAACACATAGACGGTTCCCTTCGAGTCATGTTTTAACCGGCAGTCACGTTGAGCTGGTTACGCGCATGTCTGGGGTTTACCTAACCTATATCCAAATGGTTTGGGCCGAGGATCTTCCCATCATCAAAATCTGTGAAATTTGCACAGGTTTGCATGAGATGATCGGAGAACTGATGAGGAGTCTGGACCAAGTGGAGAAGACGGTGCTCGCAGCGCTAACTAGTTAGAGTGCACCAGATATGATTGATGAAGCGTTGGATTTTCCTGCAATTCCCACTATCATATTCCGGTCTTCCTTGTAGTTCTCCAATTGCTTACACAATGGGATTGCATGCATGCTACAATATTAATTCCACGCTAAACATAGATCATGCACATAAGGGTTGGCACAAAGATGATCAGATTCAGGACACAGATAACTAGATGAAAGAGAAATTCCTTTGCTGTAGAGCGGTAGTAACCAGGTGAATTTATGTAATTTTAACACATAAAAATTAAAATATAGAAGAGATGTTATCTCTGTTTTCATGATCTTCGTCTCTTCTATCATCAATTTTATGTTTGATAATTTGAAAGCTGAAAATATTTAGAAAAATTATGAAGCGATGGAATCAATTGTTCTTGTATAGTGTAAGTCACTAATTTTAGAATTCTAACCAAGTATAAAGCAAAAGATAATTGAAAATTATATCAACAAAACGAAAAAAATAAACCAAAACATCCAAATACGAAAATAAAATTTCTTTTGGATCGAATAAATCCAAAACTGATAAATTATATATATATATATATATATATATATATATAAAAAAAAAAAAAAAAAACAGGCCAAGTCATAATTTAATAAAATTGGGTCATGATAAATTTATGGCGGGCCATTTTCCGCAAAGGCCTGTTTAAAAAATTCACTGATCTGCTAATAGTATAGGCCCATTAGAAGAAACTTGGTTTCGTCGTTTCTGATTTTGAAGCAGCTGCAAGTTGTGCTCAATGGGATTTGTCCCTCGGAGAAATTCTTGACCAATGTATACAAACTGAAGTAGCTGGCTGTTGTAGCATCAAATTGTTTCAAATCTAGTCTGATTTTCGATTACACCTCGACTTCATCTCTTACTTGATTCTTCTTGTCACCAAGTAGCTAAAGAAGTCGATGGGTTGTAGTTCAACTAGCATCAAAAAGTTCGGATTTCGAGTCTCTTCATTTTAAGAAAAAAGCTAGGGGGCGATACTGGCATGGCATTAACACCTTTTCTAATCAACTAAATTGAAATGTCTCAAGTAAATGAACATCAAGGAGAAGCTACAACAACCTTGCTCATTTACATTTTATGATCACTATTTTGGTGTACTAACAGCATGGACTTGTTGAGATTGAGGGGAGGAGTGAAAGAAGAGGCAAATGGCTGATATATCATCCATGGCAATCCCTTTCCTTTTGCGTTTCCAAGCATGGACAGCAGACTGAACTAGACGCTTAGCTGCCTTCGCCCTATCTGGTGTCGACGACACAATTTGTACTGCTTCTTGATTGGAGATTACATCCCATACCTAAAGAATGACAGCAAGAATAACAATCTTGTTATGGTTCTTTATAGGTTTGATTAAGATTTTGGACGTTAGATATTGAAAACTAATTCTACTGGTACGCTACTTATGCATACCCCATCAGTTGCCAGGATAACAAATTGATCTTCGCTAGTTAGATGCCTTTGTGTAACTTCAGGCACGGAAATAAGCCCGAAATTCTTTACACAGTAATCGCCAAAGGCTCTGGACATTGCCAGTCCGGGTGATTCTGCATCTGGCTGCCAAACTCTGTGCACACCTGGCTCATCATCTAGACAGAATACACGTCCCTGGCACTGAAGTATTCGTTCAGTCTCCTCTGCAGTCAAGATGAACATTACTGTAAGAATGACTTGTTTATATTGCCTTGCTGGACAGAATGAAGGAGAGGAACTTACGGGGTAAATTAGGCTTGAAATCTACAGTAAGCTGAACCTGTACCAGGCTTCCATCATCTGCTGTTGTAGCCAATACAGCACGAGAGTCGCCAACATTTGCTACAAAAATATGTTCACCCTGGAAAAAAAAACATGATCAGACACCTAATATTGGCATCCTAGCATAATCTTGAGCTATAAGGAGATTTTTCCTGGTAGCTTCTCCCCATTATTTGTTACATACAGGCAAACCAAAATGAGAGTATAGAGTTTATAGGCATTGCATAAAAAAGACTCAAAAGGAATTAGGAACTTGATTCACCTGTCTAACAATTGTCAGGGCAGTTGTTCCACTATAGAATGAATCTATTTTCCGATGCTGCTCTAGCTCTTGATCAACAACAGCACAAGTTTTTAGGTAGGAATGTTTCCACATATTGAATCTTTGATGCTTTTTATCCGATTCCAAGTCAATATCTGGATCAAGTGAACATTGAGCAAGAGTCTCCTGCCAATTACACAGAAGAGATGTAGCCATCGATTCTCGGACTTTCTTCGCCACAAAATGGCCCCATTGACCATGGCCATCAAATATCCCACAAAATGTCATGTCTGCTTGACACCCAAATTCCTACCAAACAAACAGAGACGACATTATAACACACTTGAATCACATTTAAAGAATATATTATTGTCAATGCTCCATGCTTACCTCCCATACAATGCAGCAATCTTGATTCACTCCTTTCTCGCCTCTCCTTGAGAAAACTGAGGCAAAATTTTTCGACCCATCAACATTTACACAGCCAGATGATCTTAAGATCATTTCATTCTTCTTTGCATCTTTCGCCATTGCCTCTGCGGCTTCTCTTCCATCACCATTCCCATTACTCTTCACTTTTCTTATTGTAAATGACTTTGCCAATCCATTGAACATTGATGAAAAATGCCCCATCGTCTTTGTTTCAATTCAAATGGCCACCACGGACCACAATATGGTATGGTTCTCTAGCTTTTTGTAGATTCAAAACTCTGAACATTCAAAAAAATATATATATATTTAACACATACAACCATGTAGGATCACGAGAAAGAAAGGAAATTATAAAGAATTCATCAGAAAGATCTGTTACAGTATTCTTGACTCAAAATTCTTAGCTGAGAATCAAAAGGGTGGCTAGATACTTAAATCACATTCAATCAGTAGTCAGTGAAGCAAAGAGAGGACATTATCTGACTCAGAAAGCTAAAGAATCTTACAATTTAATAACAGAAAAAAAAAAACTTGAATCTGAAGCACATCAGTATATCACATTGAATACTCAATCTGACATTGAATCCCAACGTTGCTATTTGCATATAGAATTTTGTAGAAAAGTCAAGAACAACAGAACAATAAACCAAAAATAAAGAAGCCTAACTAATAAGCAACTTGTCATTAAACTTTCCAGGTTATTCCATTACTGTTTGTGTTTGGTTGCGAAGAAAATTCAACCAGGAGGGTAAAACTTGAATTTCATCTCTTCTAATATTTTGTATCATCAGCAAAATCCTAAGAGAATATTTCACAAAGATCAATTTGCACTCACATGGACCTAGCTACTTCAATGTCCAAAACTATATATTTGGCATATGCAAGAATCAAAGAAAACAAAAGAAAAAGGCATCACATTTTTACTCTTTTTATTCTTCAGCAAAAAAATATAAAGAATTGTTAGTTTTCCAAGAAAATGAGGGCAAAGGCAAAAGCAAAACATAAAAAGATAGCATAAACTCATCATTAATCTAGCTTCTTAAATCTGAAAAAAAAAAAGCTGAACTTTTTACTAAGCAATAGCGATTAAATCTTTGCTTAATTTTAACTTGAAATATTAATGATAAATTCTCTCATTTTTTACAGCTTATGTCAAAATTTAGGTATATAGTTAATTACTAACACAAACTAAAGATTAAAACAATATGAACCTTAAGATTCAAAATCTTTTTTTTTTCAACTTTCTCACATTTTCTCAGAAACAAAAAAAAAACCCGTAAAAACGTTTCATAAAAAAGAAAACAAAAGAAGAAGAAGAAGAAGCTCATTCAAGCTTCTTAAATCATCGCTTTAAGCTCTTTATCCATGACAAACCAAAGCAATGAAACCACACAACACAAAATGATGAAGGCTACCGAGTCCTTCTTCAAAACCAAAAGAAACCCTTTAAACCATAACTAAAGAACGAACAAAAACAGTACAAGACCTTGATCGATGCTAAAGAAGAGCAGAGAAGAGCTTAGAGAAGAGGGAGCTGCTGCCAGAAAGATGACATCATCTGCCGGAAGTTGATGCAGGGAATGGGACAAAATGAGCTGAGAATTCGAGAAAGAGGATACAGAGATAAATCACAGTCCATAATAATGTTCTCCTCCTCTCTTTTTATCTTTGGAGAAGATAACAAAGACAGACACGGAGAAAGAAAGAATCCTTTGGTTAAACGTACAAGCACAAAAACAAAACACTGTTTTTGCTTTTGTAGTAAAAGCCTTTTTTTTCCTTGTAAAGGACTTTGATTTCTTTCTTTTTTTTATTATTTTTTTTTTGCTTTTGTTTTTTCTATTTATAGAATTTCTGTTAAGTAACTGTTCTCATTCACAGTGTATTTTGTATTTTATATTTGTGGGGGTTGGAATATTGAAGAATATTAATAATTTGGGCTCAAGGGTTGAGGAATGGAGATAGGGTCAATTATTGGGATTTTTTTTTTAATAATTTAGCTGGATTTTTTATTTAAATTATCGTATAGGATCAGCTAAGGTATGAATTATGATGAATTATTGAAAAAAAAAATCTAAGGAGCTGATGGATTTTGACTTTTTTTTTATTTTTTTGAGCATTTTTATCAGTGATTCTAATTATGACAAAAAGAAAATTGAACTCTTGACCCTTGAGTTTATTTGTAAGGTTTTACTCATGGATCATGTTTAGCTGAAAAGCAAACACATATTTTTATTACAATTTTGTTGAATTGAATGTTTGAAATGTAGATATATACTCCATGTTAGTTCTTCCCTTGTTTAAAAATTCAAAATATTTCTAGAAATTACTATCTCATTTTTAAAAAAATATTCTTAATATTATATTTGATTAGTATTTCGTAATAGAATAGATAGATATAGAATGTATATAAACTTTTTTTTATTAACGTGGCTGTCCGGATTAGTTTTTGGCAAATCTCAACTAATCTCACGGGCCTGAAGTATATAAACTTACATGGTTGAATAGATGAAGATATTGATATAAAAAATAAATTTATTTATCTTTGTAATAGTTTGTTTTTTTTCAAAATAAATAAAATATATTTTTTATCTCAATTATCTCCATTTCTTTAATTCAAAAACAATAATCAAATATTATTTTAAAATCAATGTTTTTGAATTTCTTATGAAATAAAGGAGAAATTACCCATTTATTGAACTTTTTTTTTATAGTAGTAAAATTTATGGGATTGTTAAGACTATATATATATAAAACAAGATTTTGGAGAGCCTAGCTCATTAAATTTGAGAGTGATATAAGTTGACAAAATATCTTGAGGTAGCTCCTCATTTAATTTGCTCATAATGGCTCAATGCCCTTCTTTAAAAACCACTTGACTATTTGGATACTTAAAGGAAAGTATTAATTACTGTACGAAGAATTTCTTGGATTAATTACTAGCAACCAGAATTAATAGCGCGTGTAACATTACAATAGAGGTTGT
>Ga0325402_1005306_pt1 | contig 12041 bp, 5 predicted proteins | sample PopdelMetagenome_22_FD_207212 | JGI IMG/M metagenome (GOLD analysis project Ga0325402, IMG submission 207212) | Populus deltoides microbial communities from Bellville, Georgia, United States - Xylem-PdKOR-R3 | ecosystem: Host-associated > Plants > Phyllosphere > Stem > Wood/Secondary xylem...
CCCATTTTTTTATCTTTTAAAACCTTTTTTTTTTTTTATTTTTTTTTTTTTTTTTTTACTTTTTTTTTTTTTTTTTTTCGCCCCCCCCCCCCCCCCCCCCCTTTTTGCTGCCGTTAGTTGTTACGATTAGATTATCTTCGAGAGCTTTTATCAACATGTGATTAAAAAAAGTGCATCAAGGTCAGCAGTCACGTGACCTGAAAAAAAACTAGCCTAGTCTTCTTCTCCACACCAACCAGCCACCACTAGTCGACCCTTTACGGAGCCAACAACCACCAGTCCAATAACCACACCAGCCAACCCTCTTCCACTAGCCACCACGCATAGCCACTGCCTCACAACCATCAACCACCTTCCAGCCACCACAACCAGCAACAACCGCCAGATCAACCACCCCAGGAACCAACCAGACAGCCTACGCCCATCAGCCACTACGTCACCGGCCAATCTATGCCACCAAGCTGATGACCACAGCCCTCAAAATCCAACACCAAGCCACCCTACCACTGTCCAAAATAACAGCCCAACACTCCACATCCATCCTCAACCACCATAGCCACCCTGCCCAAACACCACAACAGACATAACCATTGCCCAAAACAACGACAGCACACCCACGCCATTGAACCCATCCGCCATCACAGCCACCACGCAGCCCATCTCAGCCGCTTAACATAGAAAATCATAGTAATCAGTGTAGAAAGATTCGGTTCAATCTCAGTCGAAAAAGCCACATCACTCGGCCAGCAACTCCAGATCACGGCAGCTCCAGTAACAGCAAATCAGACGTCAGAGACCGGCATCATGCTCCAGTCAATGAAATCCCTCACATAAGTCAGTCAAGGCAGCTCCATCATGCGTGGGATTAGAAATCTTTTTTTTCTTTAGTTGCAACAACAACAACTAATTCACAGTAGCTTTTGTTTTTATTTTTGTTCTCATTTTTTTTTAATTTAATTTATTTTTTATATTTATTTATTAAAGAGAAAAAAAGAAAAAACAGTGACAGAAAATAAAAGTGACAGGTATAAAACTACGAGGTCCACTTGCGATAGAATGATTAGAATCTTCAACGATAAATTACTCGCCTTTGAATTCTTTCAATTTTACTTTTCTAGTTTTTACACTTGCAATTAATATTATTTTAATGTCTAATATATATATATAAATGAAAAAAAAGTTGATAAGCAAAAGTAATATAAATATTAATTTTGCTTAACACCTTTTTCTTCATTTATATTAAATTTCTAATTCTGTTTGTTAATGGCAAAAATTGTAAAAAATAGTGAAATATTATAATTATTTTTTGATTAATTGTTTCCACTTAAAAGATCTAGCGTTGTATGCTTATAATTTTATTTTGTTATATTCTTTTTTTTTAATCTTCACATTAAGAAAAAAAGAGATTCGTTTTATTTTTGTATCATAATTTTACTTGCAAGAATAGTTTGTAATCACCACCAATATAACTATTATTTAGACTACTTTAGACACAATAAAAGAGTCATGGGCCCTAACAAAATAAAAGCTTCTATTTTTTATGGTTGTCATGACCTTTTGATCTTTGATAGGTGGATTAATGATATGGATAACTTCTTTGATTGATACAACTTGTATGATAATAAAAGAGTTAGGTTTGCCAAGATACAACTCATTGGTGAAGCCCAACTTTATTGAAAAGATGTTATGGATTATCTAGAAAGGAAAAGTAAACCTCTCATCACTTATTGTACTGAAATGAAACAAAAACTATAAGAGATGTACCTATCTCGGTCTTATAGGAATAAACTCATAGACTAATGAAATAATCTTAGGCAAGGAAACAAATCGGTCAATGATTATATAACATAATTTAATGATGACATGGGAAGAAGGTCATGCTTCTATGTGTTTTCACTCTTGATGAAGCATATAATGTAGTGCAAGACTATGTATTTCTTATAAAGAGTCAATGGACAAAACATCAAGACTTTCCTTGTACCACTTTTAAGTCTCAATTTAGGAATAATATTTCTTTTTAGGTGTTTCACCCTATGACCTAATCCTATTAATGTCTAAATTTATAAAGAAGACAAGGGCAAACAAGTTGTTAATGAAATATATAGGTTGAGTTTTAATGTTCAGTATGCTAAATGTCAAGGTTTCGGTCATATGTTCTTCAACTGTATTCTAAGCCCTTAGTCATCCAAGAGTATAAGGATATAGGTGAAAATGAAAAATTATTGTGTGTAAGTGTATGAATTTAATCTTAAGGATTTTAGTGACTTAGATAAAGAGAATGTGCAACTAGAAAAAAAAAAAAAGACTTAACATGATACGTCCAAATGAGTCTGAGATGAAGGTTAATAAAGAACATGATGAGTCTGCTTTAGTGGTAGAGGAAATTTTAGAAAACTCTTTAGTGAAACCACTTAAAGAGGTAAGCGTAATGTTAGAAGATTTTCTAGATATTTGTCCACCCAAACTGCCTAATACTTATGTCCTATACTTGACAATCAGAATGTAATAAATTTTGAAAAACATATTAAACTCCCTGATCTTTTACCACATACATGTGATAAGAAAAGATGAAGTTAATCCTAATTATTAAGTTGTGTCCAAACTCCAAACCATATCTACACAAGTTTTGAATATTGTTTGTTTCATTCCATACTCCTAGTTATATAGTGTTCATAGTTACAAACCTAAAAACCTGCAGATCTTTTCGCCATATATCCTAATGTTACTATGTTTGAGTTAGCTGAATGATTTTCATATAGAGTTCATAATTTGCATATTGAGAGCATAAAATAAATTCAAACAAGTAATGAACAATATAAATTATGAACTGATTTGCATAAGTATCATGTTATACTTAATGTTAAAGATTATTTCATGATACTGATTAGGCTTGAATGATGTCCTTTGAAAATTATTCATAAAATACTTTATTTTCCCTAATTTTTCTATAAAACTTGGGCAAAACAAACGTCCCTAAAAGTCAAATGACATATCTCTAATTTATCCATGTATTACCTTTACACCTTGTTTGGAACCAAATCACATGTGAAACTGAATTCAATTGATAATCTATTACAATTATTATGTTTGGAATGAAATAGCAAACCATATAATTGAAATCAATTATATAGTTTGGAATACATGTAGAAATGAACTAAATTATCAATCTTGACTACTTTGCTTTTAATTCAGGAATCATTTCTTTTTGTTGCGAAAAAAAAATCCTTTTGTTATAAAGACCCTTATATTTATTTAAAATGATCCTAATTTTCAAGCTTCATTAATTATTTAATTAAACTATTAACAAACAACCAATTGATTAAATGAATTTACGAATGAAGTAATAAAAATAACGGTAATGAGTGATTTTTTCAGTATTTTTTACCTCTTGGACATGATAATGTAAGTTTTTCTCTAGTGTTCAAGTTTGAGATTTCGCTCGTGCTTTCTCAATTTATTAAGAAGATGTTTCACTCTAATTTGCAAGAAGGTGTTAGAAAAATTGGTGTGGATTAGAAGAAGAGAAGGAAAGGGACAATGAAGATTTTTAAAAGCAGGGTTTATGTTCTTAAGGGTATTTTTGAAACATTGTTTTTAATATCATTTTCAAAAGGAATTACTGTAGCAAATCAGCATAAGGTCTATCATCTAATTTGCTTTTACATATATTTTTAAAAATTAAATTCCATTTAGAATCCAAATCTTTACCCTAAAAAAAATAAAAATCAAAGCACAATAATTAATTTAAACATGTGAATTGAATTGAATTCTTATATTTAAATGCCCTATTAGTCTTCAAGTCCAAAACTAAAAACCTGTAGATCTTTTCCCTGTGTATCCTAATGCTAAGATGTTTGAGTTAGCTGAGTCATTTTCATATAGAGTTTATAATTTGCATATTGAGATCATAAAACAAATTCAAACAAGTAATGAACAATATAAATTTTAAACTGATCTGTATAAGCATTATGCTGTACTTAATATTAAAAATTATTTCATGATACTGATTAGACCCGAATGATGTTCTTTTGAAACTAGTCATAAAATATTTCACATTCTCTAATTTTTCTATAAAACTTGGGCAAAACAAACGTCTTTAAATGTCAAATGGCATACCTCTAATTTATTTATGTATTGCCTTCACATCTTATTTGTAACCAAATCACATGTGAAATTGAATTCAATTAATAACCTATTACAATTATCATGTTTGGAATAAAATATTAATTCATATAATTGAATTCAATTATACTGTTTGGAAAACATGTAGAAATGAACTAAATTATCAATCTTCATGACTTTGCTTTTAATTCAGAAATCATTTATTTTTATTGCAAAAAAAACATTTCTTTTTGTTACAAGAACTCTTATATTTATTTAAAATGACCCTACTTTTCAAGCATAATTAATATTTAATTAAGCTATTAACAAATAACCAATTGATTAAATGAATTTACGAATGAAGTAATAAAAAAAGCAACAATGAGTGAATTTTTCAGTATTTTTTACCTCTTGGACACAACAATACAAGTTTTCCTCTCGTGATTAAGTTTGAGATATCACTCGTGCTCTCTCCATTTATTAAGAAGATGTTTCACTCTAATTTGCAAGAAGGTGTTAGAAGAGATGGTGTGGGTTAGAAGAGGAGAAGAAAAGAGACAATGAGGATTGTAAAAATCAGGGTTTGTGCATGTTTGGTAGTGTGGTTGCGGTTGCTTTTCAAATAACTTTTCCTGCCGAAATGCATGTCAATGATGTTTTTTTATTTTTTAAAAATTATTTTTGATATTAGCACATCAAAACTATCCAAAATATACAAAACATATTAAATTTTAGCAAAAAAATTTTTTTAATTTTTTGGGAACGCGGTTTGCACTGCATTCCCAACGGTGTCTAGTATTTTTAAAACATTGTTTTTAATGTCAATTCCAAAAGAAATTACTATAAAGGATCTATCATCTTATTTGCTTTTAAATATTTTTTTTTATAAAAATTGAATTTTATTTAAAATCAAAGTCAACCATGTGAATTGAATTCACATGTGTTCTAAACACTCTGTTACCCTTCAAGTCCGAAACTTAACTCCCAAGTAGAGAGCATGGTTATCATATCCGGCTTGGGGGTTAACCCGACCAAGAAACTGGGTCCCAGGTTACACGAGTTGACTGGGGTACCCAGAAAAATAAAAAAAATATTTGAGATTTTAATATTTCATATGAAAAAATTAAAAAAATATTTCATGTAAATATAAGCTATACATGTTGTAAATAATAAAGTTCAAAAGAATATTTCAAAATGTTTTTTTATCCCACATTGAAAAGATATTATTTTATTCTTTTAAGTTGAAGTATTTAAATAAAAAATATTTTTTATCCTACATTGAAAAAACATAACTTTTTTTCTTGTGAACATATAGTATATATACTAAAGGGTTTCAAATCCCACTTTTAAAAAATAAAATATTCTTCTAGTATTTATATAGTGACTTTTGAAATGGGTTAGTAACCAACTGAAAAATATATAAAAAAATGGGTCTCTAGCTAGGAGAAAAAATACATTTGAAAAAAAAAATCTCTACCAGGTTTTGCCAGTTCACCCGTGTTCTGGGTTGACCCGGTGGGTCGATCAGTTTTATCCTAGCTATTTGCAGTCCTGGATTTTTAATAAAACAGACCCGGCTAAAGCTCCGGATCACCGGAATCCCGGATTAATCTGCCGGGCTGGGCTGAGTCTGATAACTATGATAGAGAGGCTTAATTTGATGACGTTATTGGTTTAATAGCTTTAAGGTTTTGAACAGATTGAAGGGCCAGTGTCTGTCCGCGTAAGGCCCAAATCATTTTCAGTTCTCCCCGAGCTGTTGGATTATTAATTCGGGCCCTCAAAGGGGTCTTATCTATCCTATCCTAGGCTAAGTGACGGGCAGGTGTGGCTATATACAGCCTAGCGTATACTATTTGATGGGACGAGGGCTCGTCTCTCGTTGACGAAGCAGCAGCATCTCCTTTTATTCTTTCATGACCAATCGACTCTTAACGTAAGGAATTTCATTACCTTGTTGGCAACAGTATCTGTGATAAAGCCACCATACAAGGGGTTCGAGGCCGGCGAGAAGAGAAAATCAAATCACTAAATTGTATTATCTTGAAGAGACTCACCTTTTCTCCGAGCTTTAAAGAATCAATTAAGATGCCATTATAATTTGGTTTTAACTGTTGTTTAATAGAGGATAAGGATCACATCACTCGATTATCTGATCAATTACTACTAGTTCTACCACCTATAATGGATCTTGATAGGTCCACAGCCGATTTCGGACCCACCAGATCTCGTGGAAAGTTTAATCCAGAAAAACAAGAAAAGGGAAATCTTGTGGAAAGGTTTTGCATCATGTGGCGGCACTGCACAAACTTCTCAGATTTTATACGAAGAAGAATTTTGCCTCCAGTGGTCCAAAGCTGGAGATAAAGGGATCGAGTCCTAATTCATTTGCTCTAAAGTCGTCTGCTTGCGCCGGAGGCAACCAAGCACATGAATGTGTTGCCATATTGCTCTAACGACTCTGTGGATTTTCTTGTATGATATTGTAGAGAAATCATCATGCATGACCAGCCAGACGTGCTAGCTATTCCTTCCCAGTTCAATTTTATGGCTGCTATCGCTTATAGTATAGTTTAATTAACAAGGGATATATCTCGTTTATTTGGGACTGCTACTGATCCTACTTGACTAGACAAGGTATTAACTAGCACGATGATGCAGCAATATATCAATAATTGATTCGGGTCACGAGTGCATAGAGCCGATCTTGGACCCATCAAATCTTGTGAAAGGAAGTGAATCTGTATAATACGTGATGATTAGCTGGCAATACATGTTTAAGTATGATTAATTAGGTAGCTAATTATAGTGAGAAAAAACGAACATGTGTGATCACATTTTGATTCATTTTTCTGCAAATATGATGGACTTGGCTTGTGGTTTCCAAATATCATGATTGGTGCCTTTTACTATATATCAGCATATGGTGATCATGATAATGACTTCCCACAAGTCCCTTAAACCATGATTAGCTGAAGAATTTGCACTAATTTGGCATTGGTTTATTCGAAATTGAAATTAAAAGAAGATAATGATGCAAGTCCAAGAAAATGGATTATATATACAGCCCTAGGCGAAATATTACCCTAGCTAAATGTTTTGGTCACAAATTAAGGCACGCATTAATTCTCTATAACTACAAAATTAGAATCATCAATCACTGTTTAAAATTGCAGAGGTCCCCTTTTCTCCTATCCACGAGAATTAATCACACAAAAAGAAATCAAAGGGAAGAAGATTTACGAGCAAGCTTCTTATGCTATAATCCCATACATGAGTAATAAGTTTAATTATAGGCCCGTCCGATTATGAACAAAGTAATTATTACCAATATCAAGCTAGCTAGCTAGATAGCTAGGCAGTAATGACTAGAGCACGAAGACTTAGGGTATTATTCTTTTAACAAGAGTTCTCGACCATAAACCTCTTCATGTCTTGAATAACCTCTTCTGAAGCTTCTGAGTATGGATCATTGGTGAAGAAACCGTGCTGCTTCCCCTCAAATTCAACATACTCAATTTTCTTCCCCATCTCTTTCAACCTCCTTGCATAATCCTCACCTCTATCTCTCAACAATTCACAGCTACCTACAATCACCAAGATTGGATCAAGAGCCACCAGTTCAATATTCAAGCTACCTGGTCCAAATGGGTTAGCCAAGGGGTGGTCCCTACTTGCTCCAGCAGGCATAGATAGCCTCCAAAAGCTGTACTCGTTTAGCTCAAATTAATTAGTCAAAAAACAAAAAGGAAGAAGTGGGAACATACATACATAAAACTATATATGTGTGTGTGTGTAAATACAATATTAATTTGATGTAAGGAACTTCAAGTCTAGTGGAGATCTTTTCACAAGATAAGGATATCAGAGATAGATATTGGAGGAGGCACTATCTAATACATATGGAGGCGATTCTGTTGATATTGGATTAGGCACTACGACGACTATGTATCTCATAGCTAGCATGTGACGTGCTAAGCAAAACTTTTGGTTTCTCATGTCATCACTTAATTTCTTTCATTTAAAAAACGCTACTATAAAGGCGGCTATATATATATATATATATATATATAGACACACACACACACACACACACACACGTAGACTTGGTACGTAGACCTCTTAAAATACTTCCATAAAATCTATCAATAATATTAAAAAAAATTAGAGTAGATTTACCACAAGAAACAGGAGATACGTACAATTTGACCACGAACACATGTATGTAGAGCTACTAGCTACGAACATATAGCTAGCTAGGGCATCGAACTATATGGGACCACGGTCCAAGTGAAATATCAGGTGGCGGGACTTGATAAAAGAAGCTGTGGAAACTTTTTGGCACCATGAAGATGAGACTGCACCGAGGACAATCTAGCCCAAATGGTGTGTTTTACGATTGGAAAGAAAGCAAGTGGTGTGTTTTAATTCCTTGAGCTTGACCTCTCTCATGCGCTCTAGTTTATTTTGGCCTTTGAAACAATAATTGTGGTTTTGAATTTGGTAACGTTTGACCTTCAAAAAGATTGAAATTAACTTGATTATTTGCGAATAAGAAAATTTGATTAATTTTGGCTGACCCATTCAAATTTCAAACAGAACTAGTGCACGTACGTCAAAGAAGAGAGATTGGCCATGACTCAACCGAAGCACACTCAAATAACACTAGAGCGGAGACATGGCTCTATCATGAACTTTTCAAAGAAGGAATTTTCCATAAAAGCTGGCCCTAATGTTCCCTTGTATTTGCCACGTAAAAATCAGTATCCAGCTGCTCAGTTAGATTAATTAGACGCTAGGGATGTTTGTGAGTGTGGTAAAAATTAATTTTTAAAATATTTTTTATTTTTTAAAATATTTTTTTGATACCAACACATAAAAAACAATTAACAAAATATTAAAATATAATTATTTTAACGAAAAAAAGTTCAACTCAATCCCAAACATCCCAGACTCCTCTTCGAGGTATAATAAATTATTCATAGATATATAAGGGCACACATGTCCCATACATGAATTGAACACCACCATCTGCTACATAAGGTAGGTACTAAAAATATATATTAATATCGTTCCTCATCAAGAAAGCCTGCCCACCTTTTCATTTGATCATGGCAGATATCCTAGCTTTAATTTGATTTTTGTTGTGTGGAATAGTTTAGATTATCCTACTTTTGCATCATCTATAGCTATCACTTTTAGATCTTCGGAATCATCATCAAGCAATCAGATTCAAGGTAACAACTAGGAGAGCAGGAAATCAAGCAAGCAAGCAATTAATATTAATATTCTTCACCTATATACGCTAGACATGTTAAGCTAGTGAGCCTAGATAAATGAAATGTTTCCAAATTGATATATTACTTGACTGCTCATCACCGTTTACCCCAGTTATATCTTACATTATTGCATGGGGTTTTCAGGTGGGAAAAGTACGATGAAATATACTTTAGAAGGCACGATGGAATAAAGGATCAATTTGAGGAAACCACTGCCACAAGAAGTGAGACAAGAAGAAAAGAATTGACCACAATAATTAACATCGCCAAGCCCCTCAGTACTTATTCCATACGGGTCACAGAGCCAGAGAGAGATGGGTGTGTGCTTTGCGTTTTCCTTTTCTTTGGTGTGGATCACCGGGACGGCAAGCACGTATATACACCATGCATCAATAGAAACCCTTTGTGAAATTTATGGTGTGGTCCAATTCTTACATGGGACTTTAATGATTTGTATATATGGTAAGAAATGATGAGAATTGTGTATAGCGTGTGTGTGTGTCTTCCTTTTACTCTTGCGGTTCAATTAATTTCAAACAATACTTATTATATCTTCATCTCTACAAAGACTAGTTGGCAGGCAAAAACAAGGTTGTCATTTGTGAAGAATATTAATGAAAAAGCCGTATCTTTTTGACTCCGACCTATGATATTACATTACTTTCCGCAAATTTGATTCTATTACCGTCCTTTTTCGTTCTATTTTCTCTTTTCAAATCAATTAGATATCACATTAAGGTTGACCAATTTCGTTTAGTCTAGTCTGGCATCACTCTGAAGGAGAAATTCAGGATGGAAGGCCCTAAGCAGAGAAAATACAAAGATCCAGTACTTCTCATATTAACTGTAAGCGTGGCAATTAATTGTATAAAAGTGAAAGTAGATATAATTAAAATGAATTGCAGCCCAAAGATCCATCGATCATATGTTTGTAAATATGATAAATCAAGTATATATCATGTAATGTAAGGTACAGGGAATTGTTGTCTACATCACATCAAAATAGTTTGATCTACGTACGTATACCATTAGAATTAACTGTGACAAAAAGAGAGAGAGAGAGAGAGATTAATTGGAGTAGTATGTTAACGTACCGATCCAGTATTTCCAAGTTCAACAAGTGTTCACTAGGCCCTTCCTCTGATTTTGTCCTGGCAACCCCTCCAAAAAATGGTGCTATTAGGATATATCCTCTTACCCGAACTGGAGCCAACCCAGTCGAACCAGCCCCGATCTGAACGGCTAAGTGGTGCGCAATATTGCCACCAGATGAGTCACCCAAGATAAAAACCTGGTCATAGTCAACCTCACCACCATTGACCCATGCATCACCTTTGTCGCTCAAAACCTGAGCTTGGAGCCACTGCAAGGCACTATATCCATCCTCCATGGCCGCCGGTAGCCTATGTTCTGGGGCCAAACGATAGTCCGGGGCCACAACGAGGGCGTTGAGCCCAGAAGCTAGTTTAAGGCAGCAGTTGTGAAAGTTAGGCCAGTCACGCGTGCCTACACAAAAGCCACCTCCATGAAGGAAAAGAATGACAGAAAACTTCTTTGCAGGGGATGACGGTGACATTGAAGTGGGTTTGTAGAGACGGAGGTGGAGGTTGTTTATTTTGTCAAAGAGGCAGTCCTTGAAGACGATGGACTGGTCATTGATGATTGGGACGGGGAACCCTATGTCTTTGGACCTATAAATGGTGCCATCACTGAAGAGTTGGACAACACCCCCGCAATCTTCTACTACATGAGGGAGGGAACCCATTTCTGCTATGGTTTCTCTTCTCTATAGGAGACGATGATGGTTGGCAATGGAGGTAATGGCCTAATATGGGAGGTATATATAGGCAGAATTAGAAAGGGGAAAAGGGAGGGGGAAGGATGGGTGAGTTGGAGTGGAGAAGGCAGACAGTTTTTTCGAAATGTGAAGGGTGATTGTGTCATTTTAGTAAGGGATATTATGGTGGAGGATGATTGCATATGCATTCACGGCCATTGGTTTATCTTATTGTTTTGAAGAAGGACCATAGATGAGGTTGGTGGCTGTGGAAATGTGCTTCCCCGTTTATGGTAAAATCCTCCCTCCCTTTAAGACCTGGAATTCTCTTTTTAAAATTAAATTAAAGTTCATGTTCTAAGAAAGATAGGTTGGGGGATTTTACGTACAAAGGAAACGTTTCCTCTATATAGTGAAAGACCAATGAATTATAAAAAAAAATAAAAAAAAAAAATTCTTGTTCTTATATATGTTGTTGAAGATAACACTCCTCCTCTCTCCCTCACATAACTTCTTGCTAAAATAATTGTTTTGTGTTAATAATATAACCTGAAAATAAAAATGGTATGTATATATATAACCATGCATTTAATTAACCTGATCATGAAAATGTTTACCAACTCAATTTTTACTTCCCAAGATATATCACTATATTGTAATATTTTAATGTAATATTAAAGTCTTGGGTTTAAAAATATTTTTGTTAACAATTTCTCATTCACCATAATTAGTTTTGGACTTATTAATATTCTAGGTTGAAATATTTATGTTGAAAACTACTTTTTAACAAAATCTTAATAAAAAAAATTGAGGTAGGGGTCAAACTTTCTTATAATTTGTATGTAATTTTCAAATGAAAGTAAAAGTAAAATTAAGTTTAATTT
>Ga0325402_1005307_pt1 | contig 12040 bp, 5 predicted proteins | sample PopdelMetagenome_22_FD_207212 | JGI IMG/M metagenome (GOLD analysis project Ga0325402, IMG submission 207212) | Populus deltoides microbial communities from Bellville, Georgia, United States - Xylem-PdKOR-R3 | ecosystem: Host-associated > Plants > Phyllosphere > Stem > Wood/Secondary xylem...
GCACAGCTCTGCTTGGCGCTGAGAATCCTTCGCAAGCTCAACATTTGTCCCTCTGACTCGTTCAAACTTCCATCAACCTGTAAAAATCGAAGGCATATCTTGTTCTTTGTGAGTTTTTATTACCATACCCAAAGGGAAAATAACAGAGGAAAAAAAGTTAATTTACCTTGATCATACTAACACCAAATCGAATGTTAACGAGAAGATAAGCGAACAAATCATTCCAAATCAATCTGCACAAACTTTCTGACCCTCCATGTGTGTGAAAGCTTCATGGCGAGTAGTGGAAATATTATGCGTGACGAGAAGAATATTGCTCGAACGGCAATGGAGGCAGCAAATGTCAACTCTTCATGCTTCACGTCAGAGCCTCCTCCCTCTTGAATCAATCAAGTTCAAGAAACTTTTTTGCTTCGCTTAATTTCTTTTCTCTCTCCTCTCTCTTTTCAACAACACTCTCTCTCATCTCTGTCAATTGAAAGGTAAGAAAAATAAAATTTTAAAAAAGTGAAGTATATAAAGACATGTCCCTTGAAATATGAAAATGATAAAAACAATTTTTTTTAATATTGTTCCTTGTTTTTTTTTAACTATAACATTTAATTCTAATTTATAATAATGATAAATATAATGTAAGAAAAATCCATCTACAGAGAAACACATCCCAGTATATAAAACTATGACAATATAATAGAATAAATAAAAAATATTATGATAAAAGGAAAAGGCATGAAAAACGTAATTTAATTAATTTTAATTTTAATGCTTCAACTTTATTCTAGAAAGCTTATCAATATTCTCATCATAATTTGTGAGTTTTGACCGCTATCTTTTTTGTCCTCACATTGTACACACTATTTAAAATTATAATATGTATTATGATATAAAATATTTTTTATTTAAAAAAAAATATTTTTAAAATTAACACATCAAAACAATTTAAAAATATTAAAAAACTAATTTTTAATAAAATAAAATTTAAATTTAAATTTAAAAAAATACAATTTAAATGGCATTCCAATCCAACATAAATGAATGTCCCGCGGGAGCAGGCAATGATATATTGTTTACCAAATACGTGACACTTTTGTGCTAGAGATTGGCTAGACCTTATCAAGCATGGTACCAAGTCTTTTATAATGCTTATTATATTATTATTATTATTATTATTATTATTATTATTATTTTGTTTTTTTATTAGTGTAAGGTGTTGAGGTAAACTTGCGCATATAATAATTATTTTTCATGGTTCATTAAATATTTTACAAATCTAGTAAATATGTAAGATACTGTGAAGCTGACAGGTATATTTATAAATAATAAAAAAAAAGAAAAAAAGAGTTCCTGGAGGACGAACCTCAAGCGTGGCCATGGATAAGATTATTATTATTATTATGGATGGTTGAATTGGTGTACACGTGGCCATGGATAAGATGGATGGTACGGCCTTACATTAAAGATGATGTGGTGGAGGCTAAACTGCCCATCAAACCTCATCCACGGTCATCTTTAGCCCTTTTTGGTTTTTTGTGGTAGATGACATGTACAAAAGTCAATTCCCTCATCCTCTCGTCACCATTTCTCTTCGATGCCCTCTAGTTTCTTGCCCCTGCGACCCTTTCTTTTTTCTTCCAAAAGAGATGGACTTTTTAATCAAATAAAAATAAATATATAGTCTTTGTTCATTTGACGGTGCAATATTTTACACAAATTATTCAGCTTCTCTCTTTGTTTAATCCAAGCTGAATTTATTAATACATATTGCTAGAGATTAATGCAACGTAGTTTGAACATTTAAGTTCACATTTGATTGCTTTTAATTAAGGAATATATAAAAATTAAAGGCACCGTTTTGGTATCATTTCCGTTTTTTATTACTATTTTTTATTAAAAACTTCAAAACTTGTTTGGTTTCTTCTTCTTCTTCTTCTTCTTCTTCCTTTCCCCACAAAATGCACCTACTTTTAATTGGATAACTTAAGTTATATTCACGTGCCCTGGCCAGGATGCATTCACTATGGGTTCGACCTCTACCTGCCACTTTGAAAACCCATACTCAGTTTGACTTGATTATAAAGATTGCACGCTCGATCCTTAGACACAGTCTTAGTCTCGCCTTCAACCCTAAGATTCACACACCTAAACCCTAGTGCCTTAAACTCAGTTTTATTTGAACCTCAACACCAGCCCCAACCTAAATCATATCATGACACCGAACTTGCATGAATTGGTCTAAGATCGACTTCCGAGTGTCCTGGATCAGGTTTTATCCCGAACTTTGATCGCTCTAAACTTGGTCCCGGAATGCATGGTTCGAAGTTGAATCTTGATCCTCCGAGCCAAATCTCAGCCTGAACCCAAATGGGTCCCGGATAGAATAGTAAACACCCTGAAACTTGGTTTATTATTGAATCCTAAGAACCCTTAACCTGGTCTTGGCGCTGGCACAAACCTTTTGTTTTTCTAAAATTGTGGCCGTGTTACTTTTTACCAACTGATGCTGCTTGTTGTTAGGGAGCTTGATAATGGATGTACTATCAATCCTTTGGTTTCTTTCTTAATTAGTTGTAAAACTGAGATGACTGGTCTTAATTATGGAAAATTGGAGAGGTTATTTTTAATAATAAGCAAATTGTAACCAATGAGAAGCAACGTATTTTTAATAAAACTGAGATGACTAGTCTTAATTATGGCAAATTGGAGGTTATTTCTTTATTTAAATCAAATAATTTAAATCAAACATATTGTTGCTCTTAAAAAATCTTGAGTCGGGAAAAGTCGCTTAGAGCTGGTGATATTAATTAGTGAGATTGTTGCCAACATAATCTAATTATAATCTTAATTATGGCAAATTAACTCTTCAAATTACTAGGTTTTAAAAAAAAATTAACTTATTTATATAATATTTCCATACATTCTTAAAAACTAAAAAAAAATAAACAAAACAAAACTTAAAAAATGGGCCACGGATTAAAAAAAAAAAAGAATGAACATTGAAGAGAGCGAATAATTTTTTTTTAAAGAAAAAACAAATGAAGTTTCAAAAAAAAAAAAGGTTAAATGAAAAATATAAAACAAACATGGACTGCGGGATTCAAACCTGTGTGGGAGAAAAGTAGAAATTCATGTCCGTCACCTTAACTAGTTGGACACACACACGGGCAAGGGTCGATTCACGAATGCCCATCTTTTATTTAAACAATATTTTTTATTTTCAAATACAAAATTCATATGTTTAGGAGTATGGTAGCTGTTGCTTTTCAAAATACTTTTCATTCCAAAACACATCAAAATAATATATTTTTTTATTTTTAACATCAACATATCAAAATGATCTGAAAATATTAAAAAATATTAATTTGAAGAAAAAGAAAAAAATAAAAAAAATTTAATTTTTTTCAAAAACACTTCCGAAACGCAATGACAAACAACAACCTTGAAATATTAGAAAACAAATCTATTAACATAAAAAAAAAAACTCAAAGAAGGTTCGAAAACTAAAAATTATACCGACCAAGATTTTCTTTTTGAACCTTGATTGTTTTTTTTAGACAATATTATAGTTCGAAACAGTAATCATCAAACTTTTATCGTTCAAAAAAATCTTGTAAAAAACATAATAAACCTTTCTAGTGATTGGAATCCATGTCAATTGATGACTTTCTCTCTACCTCTCTAACTTAAAAACAAAAAAATAAAAAATAAATTTTTAGACCAAAATGAAATTTTAAAAAAACATAGGGACTGCTAGAGGTGGAGAATAAAAATTGGATGATGGAAATGATCTTTTTCTATAAAGTATAGATGGGTCATAATATTTCTTCGTGTTTTACACTTCGGTCCCCCATTATTTAATTTTTCTTTTATTAAACAATTTTGACCAATTGGTCACCAAATTAGGCATGGAAAGATGTAATGAAAGAAAAGAAATTTTGAACATCAAATTGACTTTTCACTGTTTATTGCTACAATGAAATGCTAAGAAGTTGTAGTATATGTTAACTAGCCAAGTATTCTAGTTTTTTTATAGGTAAGATTCCAATTAAGTTAATTTTTATTATAAGAAAATAATGCAAAAATACTATATAGAAAAAACTTTAATTTAGAATTGAAAAGCTTATCCATACATTTAATAAAATAAATTAAAATTATATAAATCAATAAATCATAAAAATACTTGTCAATGTTAATGAGAGACTAAAGCAGGAAGTTGATAGATATATGCGCATAAAGATATTTGATCTCATGACATGGAGCGCTCTTCAAAATTTTCTTTTATTTAATTATACAAAAATAAAAATATATTTTCTTAAGAAAAGTAATAATTGAAATTCTATAAAAAAAAATAATTGTTAGTATAAAATAAATTGGAAAGTATATTCCAGGTTAATTTCTAATATAAAAAAAAAAAAAAGAATGAACAAGCATTGCATGAAAAGTTTTAATTAATAATTGGAAAGTTGATCTGTGCATTTAATAAAATAAATTAAAAACTATATAAACTAATAAAACATAAAATAGTGGCCATCACAAATTAGAGACTAAAGTAGAAAGTTGAAAGATAGATGCATATGAAGATATTTGATCTCATGGTATGAGAAGCTCTTCAATTTTTTATTTTATTTAATTATACAACAATAAAATTACATTTTCTTAAGAAAAGTGATAGTTTAAATTTTGTAGAAAAATAAAATAAATATGGATATTTTATCCGAATTTAGAAAATTATGCATGTTATCCTAAAGACACTAATATTATTTGAAAATAATAATATAATTAGATAATTATTTAAACAAATTCATTTAAAATAATCTAATTATAACAAGTGAAAAGAGAAAAAAATAAGATAAGAAAATTGAACGACTGGGTGCAGAAGAATGGGCTCCTGTGTGTATGTAGGCTGTAAGAATGGGTCAATACACCTAGCCTAGTGAAGATCCAGGTCTTCTTGGGCTTAGAAACTCAAATTCACATGTCTGGTTTTTATGTTTTTAAAAAAATTATATGGTCTAATTTTTATTTAATTAGATTGGCAGTGCATTATCTGTTTTGATAAATAACACGTTGTTTATCTACTATCTCTTTCGATTAATGAAGGTGGCTTAAGTGACCTCAAAATCAGGATCCAATTTTTTTAACCTCAAAAACCCATATGCCAACCATTTGTTTTCACAAAAAAAAACCATAGAAAAAGAACCCCATAAATCTTTATGGCCTTGTTTCTAATAACAAGACAATTTCTAATCAGCCTAAAAACTTAAAATCATCAAATAAAAAAAACATGTCGAGCTTCGATCTATTTTTTTCATCATAATTGAAGATGAAAATTACTTCTATTAAGTTCGTCTTAAAGTTGAATCCATAAATACTAAAATCAAAGTTATTAGTGGTCGTAATTCAGTCATCTAAGAGTTTTGTCCCTCCTTAAATTTTTTCAATGACTTTTCTCTTTTTTGTCTCAAAATCTAAGAACTGAAAAATTAAACAAATGAAGTTCGGGAGCCAAACAAAAAATTCAAAAAAGGGATTGAATGTAAATAAAAATAAAAATTAAGGGACTAAAATGTAGATATATATGCCTCTTATGTAATATACATGGGGAAAAGGCTATCAATTTTTGTCAATGTCAATGGGATCTTATTCTTTTAATTTTGTATTTTCATAATTAGTAAGAACTCTCTAATGTAAAATTGACCTGCCATTTAATCTCGAAACAATCTTCAACATCCCAAACACATGATATTATGAAATATGAAGAGAATGGAAAAAATTAGGTTAATCACAAAAAACTTTTAAGAACCAAATTAAAAGAAACTAAAGTTAGATGAATAAATTTAACCAAATATAAACTCTTAAGGGATCGAGGAAGGGAATTTGCCAAGTGAATAGTTCTATGAATAATGAAATGTGAGAAGATGAGACATGTTTTACACATTAAAATGCTACTCTCTTTTAGTTTTTTTTTTTTTTTTGTCAATTTTTAATATGCAAAACAATTAAATCCTCTTTTTTTTTTGGTCTATTGTTTGCTTAATCGCATAGAAATATCATTGAGCCAAAATGAGATGATATGTATAGAATAGGAAAAAGGAAAACAACAGAAAAAAGAAATACCATAACAATTTCATATAAGCTGGAACCCGCTGGGAGGAAATATAAGAACAGAAATAGACTCTTATAATAACTATACTCGAGGCAAGTGTCCGAGATATGGTTTAAATAAGCCCAGAAGCAGACTAGAACAGTGCCTCTTTTAGCATCCAAACTCTGCTAATTCCTAAACCCTTTTTACCTAAAAAAACCAAACCCTAGCAAATACTACGGAAAAGAAAAGAAAACAGTAAACAAAGTGCTAGCAGTAGGGCCCTGGGTGCATTGAATGGTGACTCATGAATATGGATGATGGCTTCACAGCTATAATGCTTATCCTTTCCTTGTAACAGTAGACAAGGTCAAGAAATCCAAACCATAAGAATAGATAATATCGAATCTAAGGATAAGGCAAATAAGAAAATATGTCACCATGACGTGGGAAAGTGACCTTACTGATCAAGAACACAAACCAAGTGCATGGATTCTTTGTGCAACTCAGGCCAAATGAGTTTTCAATCCATCTAATCGAAATTATTGTCGAAGGTCAAGTAATGGGCTTGTGACATGTGGAGTTATTATCCTTAGAAATCATTAAAAGTTTATGCTACTCTCTGTCATTTGGTTTCATTCCTCTTAAAGAGTACCAACCTAATCCATGTATTATTTTATGCATGTAATATTCTGTATATGGATATAAGTTGTGCCTTCTAGAGAATGTCTCCAAGCTCATTGTATGTCTGAGATATACTGTGGTTTTAGGAACTACTTTATGCGCTTTATCCTTTGTCTTCTTCACAACTCTACTCGTCAATGGGTGAAGGTCAAGAAAAAAGGCTCCAATCTCCATGTACAGCACGAAGAAATGATGATAGCTATGAAAAACATAAGGATCAATGGGTAGGTGGTGGTGGTGGTGAGGATGATTCCTACAACACATCTTCCCTAGATAATTCAAGTACTACTAATGGATCAACAACTTCTTCATTAGATATGGTGGATGATGCATGTTCATCCTCAAACTCTAATGGCCCTTTGTTTGAATTATCTGAGCTCCTGTCCCATCTGCCTATCAAGTAAGTACTTGTTTGATCATCTTATACAAGAATCTAACACAATTAATCCCAGCCCTTTTGTTTGGAGAAAATAATAGAAAGTACAGTTTTGTAAATCTTGATCTCTTTCTTGTCGAAACTCTCCTAAATCCTCTTGTCATATTCTACTCTATGCAGGCGAGGATTATCTAAATATTATCAAGGCAAGTCCCAGTCTTTTACATCTCTATCTAGGGTAGCAAGCATTGAAGATCTTGCAAAGAACGAAACGCGTAATAGAAGGAAAGGGAAGGCATCTAAGAGTTATGCGAATGGTTTGGATCTTCACAAATCATACACACTTCCTAAGCCCATCATAGCGAAGAAGGTATCAAGAGGTTCTATGCCATCTTTATGTTTTCCAGGTAGAAGAGGCAGTTTCTTAAATAGTGCTAGGCCGCCTCCAATTCCACTGCACAAGAAGTTCTGATGTATAACTTCACAAGGTTGCTTGACTTGCTGTGTAGAACAAATTAATTTTTTGTGTGTGCAGAGATATTCATATATACTTCAAGTATAAAGCAATGAGAGAGGATATGTTAAATTGTAGATGATGGAAAATGATGAGAGATTTTATTTTCTGAAAGAACAGAAATGGAGACTTCCATTGACATGGTAGCTTAAATGTTCTTTCTTAGAAACAAGTTCTCCTAGGTTTAGATTTCTGTTTCTTTCAATCCTTCAGCACAAGGATAAGCATGGATGTCTTCTGAAAATCTTCCTTTGAAATTGAGTGATTTGTTAGTACTAATGGACAAAGGCCCATACTGCAACTTTATCTGAAACAAAATGCCCATCTGTACTCTTTTTGTGTAGCATGCCAGGCCATTCCAAGCACTTTTCACGTTTCATATCCAGTCTTGTCTTCCACATGTGATCATGAAATAGGGAAACCTTAACAAAGTACCTCTTTAAGGGTTTTTTCTCTTTTTTTTTACCATTGCATAATATCATTCATGTTCTTATTTTGCAATCTAGGTAATAGGAGTACACCAATCATGAGATGTAGTATAATGACCCTTGGTTCGTGAGTCGGGTGTTTTTTTTTTAATTTTTCAATGAAAAAATTGAATATGTAGGTTTTTTTATGTGTTTTTTATATAAAAAAATCATAAATATAAATTGAAAAACTTATACATGCATCTAATTAAATAAATAAAGACTCATGTGTGTTAATAAATAAATTAAAAATATCATTAACGATAACTAAAGATAAAACTAAAAAATTATTTACAGATGTAGATTAAAATATTTAATTGACCTCGTAACAATTTGATCAGTTGTGTATAAAGACTTTATTTATCAAAATTAATTTTTTATTTAATCATATGATATTAGAAATAGACACTCATAAAATTGATTAAATAAAATACAAGGAAAAGAATATTATGTAGAGATACACATATTAGAAATATTATCCAAAAATAAATATTTTTATTTTGAAAAATAAATTTCATTTATATAAAACTTAAAAATAAAATTTATAGATGAATTAAAATAATCTCTTTGAAAATTAAATACATACAAGATAATTACAAAAAAAAAAACAATCCATATTTAAAAAAAGGTCAGATAAATAAAATAAAAAATCAGAAAGAAAGGGTATTAATTTAAATATAAATTAAAAAATATATATATTAAAAAAACAAAACATAAAAAAGAGGTCAGGTGCGTGGACCTTTATTTTTTTTAATTGCTAATGCAAACAACATGTCATCCACTTTCAATTGTTTTGAAAAAAATAAAGTCGGACAATGTATATATCATCTGCTCTTCTCTAAATTTCAGTCACAGTGGTAGTTGAAAAATCAGGATTAATGGTTTTTTAACATAGAAAGCTATTTTGGACCTAAAACACCTAAAAATATCTTAAACACCTTGATAAACTCTTCAATTACCTTAGAATCTAAAAACCACACAAAAACTCGAATCAAATCAAAACCAAAAAAATTTCTAAGCTTAGATCTAATTGTTTTATTAAATTTGAAGGTGAAAAAACACCTAAATGGAACTCCCTTCACCAAATAAAACTCGTTAACATCAAGATCAATTATTTTGGCAACTAAAATTGGTGTTAATGTTGATTTGCTTTCTATACCACTGAAATATGATGATTCTTTCTCTCCTCTCTAAAATCATGGACTTAAAAATAAGAAAAATAAAATTTGGGGCTAAAATTGATTTTATTTTGAAATTTTGGAAATTGGTGAGACCACAATATTTATAATTTGAAAAGTATGAGAACAATAATGAACATTCCACCCAAAGTTCAAAAAAGCCACCCATTTTCTTTGTTTTTTTCAATTTGATCCCCTGTCTTTTAATCTTACCATTCCTTAACAAATGAACATAAATTGGCCTACAATTTGGTCCTATAAAGGACAAAAAATATTATAAATGGTGAGTCCATGGTGTTTTATAAGGGGATCCACAATACAATTTGCAAATGAATCCCTCATGCCTTTCAGTGTTTATTATAACTAGTTGGTATATCCGTGATATATATCCATATGAAAAACCCTAAACTAACTTAAATATCATTGTATTATTTTACAAGTAACACTTATTAGTTTAATATGTCATGTAGTTAATTGGTTGGTTACACGTGGTATTATTATATTTATGTAACTCCATATTTATTATTAATAAAGGCTTAATTTATCTTTAATATTCATATAATATTATATTAATGAATCTAATATTTGATTTATAAATCTAAAGTAAAGATAAAGTTCATGGAACAAAAATGCTTTGAAAATGAAATTATAAAGTTATTATAATTATGATATTCTTAGTGCATCAAAGTATTGTTCCTAAAATATTCATGGTCGATGCTCTTTTAAATATTGAATATTTATTAAAGTCGTAGAGACTGATACATATTATGTTCTTTCCTTTATGAAGGGAAGCAGTTATTCTCATAAGCTGAGGTATAAAAAATACCTAGAACTAATATGTAAGTGTTTGTTATAAAACATGTACACTAAGCTGAACCGCATGAGAATTCCAAATGGAGATATCACATGTATTTATGAAAAGGCTTGCGTGACAGTTGTGTAAATGATTCTTAAACTTGCGATCACTAAGTTATTTTATATAAAAGTGCTATGTTTTGATCGTGTTACACGTTATCTTGGTAAAAGTAATAAATAGGCATACATTGGATATAACATAAACTATATGAATGTATTTGAATGATCAAGAGAAGATTCATCACCTTCGGTGAATTAGAAAAAATATTTCATATGTTCTCAAATAATATTGATTGTTAAATCCTTGTGCAAGATATAATGAGATTTGAAAAGAGTTTCAAATCTTATTTAAATAATCAATTACTATAATGTTACAAACATATATGATTTGACTGAGATTTGAAAAGAGTTTCAAATCTTATTTAAATGATCAATTACTATAATGTTGCAAACAAATATGATTTAACATAGCAGACACACTTCATGCTAAAATATCTAAATTGGAACATTAGTAATAAAGATATAATAATTACACTAAAAAATCGGTCACTAAAAGATCAAGTCAAACCACTTATGACTTTTCTAATATTTAGGGATCATGACAAGTTGTTAGATGGTGCACTTGATCTTCAAATATAAATTAATCAATTATTGAATTGATAATAAATTAAAAAATTTAATTTAATTATATTTATTTAGAATTATAATTTATATATGGGCCAAAATATTAGGAACATAATGGGTCACACACATTAAGAACCATTAGTCAGAAATTAAACTAGAATAATTAATCAAATGTAACTTGATTGAAAATACTTTTAGAAATTAAGTACTATAATGTATTTAATTCAAAGATTATAATTCTAGTCCTAGAATAATCAAGTAGGGACTTGATTGATTAAATTTATAAAATTATCCTTAAATAATATATGGATATTATTTCAGGGGTAAATAGATATTTTATCATTTATAGGATTTTTAGGATTTTCTATAAATATAAAGTTATGCCTTTTATTTTTTAGGGGTTGTTTATTATAAAAAAAAAATTATGCAAGTTACATAATAAAGAGTTAGTATTTTAAGCATAGCAATCTTTCTCTTCTAAATAAAGATTTAATAGGTTTCTCATATGTGGTTATATAGATTATTGTTTGAGGCTACACAATTAGACGATTTATGATTTATAATAACAACCTTTAAAAAATTATTTCAAACCTAAGAAAATCAATTTTTTAAATAAATAAATTAAAATCTTCAAAATATTATTTTAAATTTATTATTTTAAGAATTTAAGTAACAAAGAACACTCATCTTCTAGCCCATCACAATCCCCGATGAAAGCCCATCCTTTTCTCGCTTCATTATAATGCAAAAGCAGACACAGTCAAAAAGAGTAAACAATATTTTAAGGTCATGTTTGTTTCCTGAAATTCACTTTTCGGGAAATCACTTTCCAAACTTTCCTGTGTTTGTTTGTCATTAGAAAAGTTGGTCAATGGAAAACACTTTCCAGTCAACGGAAATACTTTCCGATCAACGGAAAACACTTTCCGGTCAACGAAAAACACTTTATAGTCAAAGAAAAATTTGGTTTGGTTTCCAGGAAAGTGTTTTCCCTTTTGGCTGTGTTTGTTTTCCGGAAAGTGATTTTCGGGAAACCACTTTCCACACTTTCCTGTGTTTGTTTGCCATTAGAAAATTTGGTCAACGGAAAACACTTTCCAGTCAAAGAAAAATTTGGCTTGGTTTTCAGGAAAGTGTTTTCCTGGAAAATTTGAGCGGAAAACACTTTCCGGAAGTTGTGAAAAATTTAGAAATGTCATTATTTGCTGATTATATCAAATTTGATCATCAAACTTTTGATTGCTATATATAATTTGTTTT
>Ga0325402_1005309_pt1 | contig 12039 bp, 7 predicted proteins | sample PopdelMetagenome_22_FD_207212 | JGI IMG/M metagenome (GOLD analysis project Ga0325402, IMG submission 207212) | Populus deltoides microbial communities from Bellville, Georgia, United States - Xylem-PdKOR-R3 | ecosystem: Host-associated > Plants > Phyllosphere > Stem > Wood/Secondary xylem...
CAAATCTGCAGTCAACCTGAAGGAAAGTTTACGAGAAAAGGCATAAACAGGACTTGTACTCGATAATATTGTGTAATGGTCATGGTTTTGCAACATCCTGACAAATTACCTTTCTAGTATAATCATCAGTCTTCTAAATTTATGGATGCATGCATGCAGCTTGAACACTAACCACATATATCCAAGACACAGAAGCTCATAAATGAAATTCCTTCTACATGGAAAATCAAAACAGTTGTAGAAAGAAAAAAAAAATACAAGCAAATACAAACTTACATCATCCAGCAGCAGACTGTTGCTGTCAAAACCAATGTTAGGTGGAGCCTGCAATGAAAAAACCCAAGATTAGCCATATTGCATAAGAAGAAGAGGAACAAGAGGCTACCGTACAGAAGTTGTATTCACTTAATTAAATCTGATTAACTTAATGCACACGCAGCCTTCTTTATCTGCTAATTAAAGAGATCAGACAAATACAAAGGTCTGACCATTAAAATTACTCACAGTGAATGAGATAATGATACTTAAAATGCATGGGCAGTGGATAGTACTTTAATGCAATCTCTTATTGAGCAATTGTATCATGCATGCTTCAACACGGATGCAGAACTTGAATTGGGGGCTACAAGAATGAGCATTCCCGGAAAATGTTTCTTCATGCACAGGGTCAGTACAGCATAAAGGTGTGATGTTATGCAGGGGGGTAGCATAAAACTACAAGCACTTGCGTTTAGTCAATAAAAAACAAAGAGATGGTTTATGATTTTATAAAGACGTTTCCCTCTATCCAAAAGTTTGACTTTTGCAATGTAAAGCAGTAGAGGAGTTGTCTTGATGGATGAACTGGATATACACAGACAAGTGAAAAAGCAGAAAGTAGATACAATCAAATGTGGGTTTTCACCACGAATTGAAGAAACAAATAAAACATAACTGGACAGGAAGCAGTGATTTTGCTCATCAAAATCACTGCTACTGACACATGCAATTACAGATTCGCAACATCAAAAGGACTAAAACAGATACAGGAAGATCATTGCTTCTTATTTAATATAGTGTGGGGAGAAGGAAGCAGAAGAAAACCGAGATTACAGCAGTCTATTTATATCAGTTTAAGCCCCAGGAAGGAAATATTCTAAAAAGTCACAAGCATTAAGTAACCCCTGATATAAAAATACTAGAAATATATATAATAGAATGAATTCTGAACAAAGCTCCTGCGTAATATTATTATTAGTTGCAGAAAATCAATTCCAACAGAACCAACTATGAAAACAGTCTGCATTTGGAAATGCATTTACAATTCAATTAAATGGATATGGCAACCTCTTACAAGTAACTACTTTTCTTTGTTCTTCTTTTTGAAAAGAACAATAGCAGCAGTTTAATTGAATCACTCGCATCCCATGCTTTTTCTTAAGAAAAAAAAAACAAATAAATAAATTGAAGTGATAAAGAAAAGGAAGCATACAAATTAGTGGAGGGTCCTCTGTTGCAGCAGATTCTGGTACAAAGCGAAGCGATTATTCCGACCACTACGAAAATCAGTGTCGTTACCAGAAACCCCATCTCTCTTTATTCGATATCCAGATTTCTTCCTGCAAAACAACTCCATCAGACAGCTTTCTGACCCACGATGAAATACTTGTTTAATAAGAAAGTCGGTATCGGATCTTACTTGGGGATTTGATGGTGAAGCTTCTTGTTCAGGCTCTCGCTTCGCTGTTGCTTGCGAGATCCAGCTTTTCTGTCTCTCTCTCTGCATTTGGATTTTAGGCGATGATGCTAATTACTGCACCCACCCATTACTCCTGGCCCAATTCTTAGTTAATCAGACTTTGCGTGATTTGGGTTATTCAGGCCCATATCATTGCGTCATGGCAATTTATATCATTACTCAACTTCAATTTATAAACTACTAAATAATTTTATTTATTTTATCATAATAATTTATATTGCTACTCAATAATTTAATTAATTATTGAACTTATTAATATTATTATATACTTACTCTATCGTACACAATATCCCAGTATTTTTATAAATTTAAAGGCACTATAATTTTAATTATAATGTCTTGTAAGTAATCATAGCAGATCCTCCTCCTACTTTGATGTCAACAAAATCTTTTCATCTAGTAATTTTGGGATTTCTCAATTGTTTGTTGTTTTCTTAAGTTTTTCGGTTGGTTAACTGTTCATCTAATTAACGAACCGAATTAATATGTTTTTCTAATTATTTAACAATATTTTCATGTTATCTTGGTCGCAGATTTGATTTGTATTGAAAAAATAATTTTTTTATTTACATAGCAAGAAGTAAAAAATAATCTGAGCATGTTTGAAAATGTGATTATAATTATTTTTTTAAAGTATTTATCATTCAGAAATGTATCAAAATAATATATTTTTTATTTTTTAAAATTATTTTTAATACTAGCATATCAAAATAATCTAAAACTATAAAAAAATATTAATTTTAAAAAATAAAATAAAAATAAAATTATTTTAAAAACACTTTAAAAAAACAAAAACAAACCTGTGGTGCAAGTTAATTATAATTAGCCCCTATATTTTAGCAAAACTAATTTAACTAGTCCCCATAGTTTCAACAACTATAATATTTGATCCCCATGTTTTTTAAACCATTTATTACTTAATAAATTTATTTTTTCCTTAAAAAATAGAAAAAGCCAGTATCCCGTATTTCCATTAGCATTAAAGTTTTACTCTTCAATTTATAAATACACCTAAAATAGTTTACATTTTTTTTTATTAAAAAAAAATCTTAAAATAATTAATTCCAATTATTTGAACTTCATATCAAACATCAACTAACAATCTCTTCTTATTAGCGTATTCAAGTATCCGATTTCAATAAAGATTCAAGACAAAACTGTATAATGATGCTCTACATGGACTCCATCACACGCAAGAAGATCACAACGTGAAGAACACCAATAACCCCGAGTTCATCACACGTTAAAAGTTGTTCTCATCAGCCGTCCCAGCATCTTTGTTCTATGCCGTCTGCAAATACAAGTTGTTTAAGCTACATATATAAAACCAAGTGCTGGAGACATCCTTTGAAGGGCAGACTTTTTCATCAACAAGCAAATCAAACTAATGCAGTAAAGGATGGCAAGAGGCCTCTAACAAGCCTGATTTTGGTTTTATATTCTTCAACCCTTCCCGTTTGAATCATTTTAACATAGGATACAGAGAGAGATGAAACAGGAAAACCAACAAAATTTACCTCAATTTGAAACACTCTAAATTTATATTGTTAGCACCCAAATGTTGAAGGCTGAAGTAAACAATTCTTGCTGCAATTAAATGGTTTAAACAGCATGAAGAAGAAGAAGAAGAAGAAGAAGAAAGGGCAAATTCGCCCTAGAATTAGATTAGACGAACATACAACATTGACTTCTCGCTAGAATAATAGGACAAAAATGTGAAAAAACTGTAACGAGGGAGAAAAAAGAACAGGGGTTGGTCTCTCTCTCTCTCTCTGTGTTTGTTTTCTTTTCTTTTTTTTTTTTGGTAGATTGATTTGGATAACCAATTATCACTTACCACGATCAGAATCTGAACTGGGGGTCAACGTCCATTGCCCAAGTAAACTTCGCTAGGAGAGACTTGTTGAATATCTGTAACAAAGGCATATGGTAAGAAACAACTTCACTTCAACAGTCACTGCTGCGGTACCAAATTGAGGGCACTAAGAGGCATAACTGTTGATTAAACTATTGCATTAAAAAAGCAATTAGCTCAATTTATCCTCGTATTTTGTATAGTCTCCAATCTGTACTAAATAGTGGGCCACTCTCCATTTCTATCCTGTATCAGGTATTTTCATCTAAACTAAAAAAAAAAAAAAACACCATACCATCAAGCAAGACTCAAATCTAACCTAATTTATTTAAAAGGAAATTCACAATATGACAATTTGGTGTACCTTTTCAAATTATTTTTTTAATAAATTAGATAGGGTTCGAGTTCTCAAATGAGGGTATTTGCATCAGTTTGCATAAAAATATCCATTAGAATGGCCGCCTAAAATATAATGCTAGATAGAAAGCAATTAGATTTGTAAGGATACCGCAGAGTCTGACTTAAAAAATAAGGATAAGTTGAGCTAATTCCTCAAAAATAATTTTAGAAGCAGTTCACCTTCTCAATAGGAACTTCATGCCGCTTGCACCATGCAACTGTAATCCTAGGATCAAGGTAATTAATTTTGGACGTGCCCAATGCTACCGTTTTCAGATCCTCTTTGGTCTTCATGGACAGTTCCATTTTCTCAATCTTTTGATTGGTTGTTGCTATCTTCTTCTCTATGCTGTAAATCAATTCAGCAAATCAAAATGAACCATCAAAACATGCACATAACACTTGAGCAAAAGGGCACAAGTTGTATTACGCTTCAGGAGTCAAGTTCCTCTTTTGCTTTCCATCTGCATCCTTCAATGGGGGCTTCCCCTTTTTGGCCCTGTCCAGATCAGTTTTGAACTCCTTCAGTGTGCCCTGCAAGCAGAATGATGAATCAGCTCAAAGCATGGACTTCACAAACACAAGCATCCAGGAACGGGCAAATTTTCCATATGCAAAGGGGCAACAATACGCTGAAGATAGCTGGCTTGCAATATACACAAAACAAGCAGCCAGAAATGGGCAAAGTTTCCATTATGCCAGGAAGTCCTCATGGCAGATTTTCCCCAAATTTCTCAAAAATGAGGGCCCGAAATTCTTGTTGAGTTCTAAAATTAATTACCTTAAGTTCCTCAAGTTTCTCGGTCAATCTTGACATTTGTGCATCATGAGATTTTGAAATAGTACGTTGATGATTACAAATGATTGCAACCTGCAGAAGAACAAGAAGCCAATATTAGAGGTGCAAGAGCTGCAGCTAAATATTGCAACCAAATATTCAGTGAAATTTTCTTGCAACAAACTGGCTTCACCTGTTTGTTTGCTTGGTTATAAATGACAAATTTTTCAGCAACGTCACCATCTTCTGTCTCCTCATATAACTGTTATCAGACCAAACATAACCCCAGAGCATATAAATTCACATACTTCCAAGTGGCCCACAGGAAAAACTTCAATGTAGTAATTGACCCCAGTTTGCAACTTACCTTTTCATCCAATGTGATAGATGCATTGTATGTACGAAAAACTTTTGCTGTAAGGCCAGGCATGAGTTCTTTTAGGTGAGCATTTAGTTTACTTGTATCCAGAGAGTCAAAAAGATCATCAGTTGGCTTTTTTGCTGAAGAAGAAAAAATTGTTCATCAGCCCTCACATAAGATAATTACCTTTAGTAACATAATCTTAACAGCCATTTACTCACCAACTTGAAACTGTCTAATTGCCTTGTACACAGGAAGCTCAACCTCGACTGTGTTTTCATATCGAATTGAATCTTTACCAAGGAAGTCAAACTGAACAATCATGCAGAAGCAAGTGTTAATTCTAGTAATTCACTGTTATATGTATATAGCCAATCATATTTAGGTAACTCAAAGTATGTTGTTTCGCTTGTACACTTCCAAAATTAGGCCCACTACTGCAGCTACCAAGTACAGAGACACTACACTTGAAAACTATGGTTAATAAATATAAAAACCATCATACCTTCAACTTATTCGGAGGGATGCACTCAACATTTGCTACTTTTAATGTGCAGCAACCAACAGTATCAGCTTCATCATCGTCCTGCAGGTTCCCAATTACAGAATGACGGAAATGTGATAACATTCTCACTTGAAGTGTATATAAGATCTATAAAGTTAATTGCCACAGGAAATCCTCAATACTGCTAAAGAAACATGGTAACAAGCAAACACAAACCAGCATAACAAAATGTCTCAGAAACACTTGCTAAGTTCTAAAAGTAAAATAGAACACATACTGAATATACTATTCTGGCAATTAGGTCTATGAAAAACATCCAATGAGTTTCAATTATCCTAGGAAGAGGTATGACTTTTGGTAACATTTCTTCAGAATCAAATGCAATTTTAAATTTCTAGAATCTGATCACATGTTTCCATTATTGTGCTGTTCACAAAAATCCAAAAAAATAGCTGTTTATTCAACTTCACATTGGAAAACCTCTTAACAGAAATAAACCTAAATTGTTGTCCAAAGACAGGCATATAATTTATTCAAGATTGAGTTTCCACAGAGAAAGGGGAAGATAAGAAAGATTCGAGGCATTTTGAAAAGCAAAAGTGGCATGTAAATCTGAAGGATACAATTCTTGATAAACTGAGCAAGTGACATGAGCAAAATCAAACTAATTTAAGGCCTGAATCCATTCTTATCATTTGGCTTTCTACAAACCATATTGATACCCGAAGGCTCAGATTAACTGGTAAATTTAAAGCACCAGGTTCATTATGTGAGTAAAAGCCTTATTTGTCTTCAATAATTATATCCTCATCTGTGAAAGAAGACTCCAATCACAAGGCAATAAAACATTCTCCAAATAAAAGGTGCTACATCCAATCTAAAAGGCCCAAATCAACTGCCAAGGGGTCAAGAAGCTTGTTTAGCCAGTTGTTATACCTTCTCATTACCCGCCCTAAGAGCTAGTTTATCAATAAGATAGGTTGCCACTGCTATTTGCCGCTTTGTAATATCTTTACTTGCAAAATCCTTTGTGTAAGCTGTTCTGATGTTGTGTATATAGTCCTGCACTCAAAATACAGAAGCTAAAGGCAAGCTCCTCAATCATATGACAGGTTACAACAACCAGAAGCTCATAGATCAATACCTTCAACTTCCTTGCTTTTTCATATTTCTCCTTGTCACTTTGCCCCTTCAAGGAACTGCTGGCAGCCAAGAATACATATTTGAATTCCTTTGGATTGATTGGATCATTCCAGAATGCCAACCATGTAACAGTGTTATCATGCTTCACTTCTTTCCACCTGCCAAGCCCAAATTCTCACAATTTTCAGCTAAATCCAAACAATACTTAGTTATCAACAGAAGCTAAAGTGGTGTCTCCCTTCTATTTCCCCAATTTGAAAGAGACTGTATGAACCCAAACCTTTCACCAGGAATAGGACATTTTGGGATTGGGGCATCCTTTCCAATATTTATAGTAATGTCACTGGGACGAATACGGCTTTTCAGCTTTCCCATCTGGTAAATACCAACAGTCAGTCAAAGGGAAAAAATGAGGTAGAGGAAATTTAGTCATTCACCATCATGAACATCAAAATAAAATTTAGTCAAAGCTGAAAGCTCTATATCTCAGTTAACGGTTAGAAAGATGTCACTGGAACCTTTGGATGCTCTCCCCGTCCTCGAAATAGACCAGGTGGTTCAACTCTGAAATTCCCAACCTGAGATTGAGATAACCATCAGAATTGGCACAGTTAAAATGCAGGAGATGAGAAGTCCATTAAGAAAACAAAATGCACAGAGTTCAAATAATAAAATCAGCAATAAGGAACCCATTATTGATTAGAATGTATGCCATAGAAGCAGAAACCCGCATGTGCACAAGAGCACGCACGCTCTTTTGCATACAAATGTTCACTAGATATAGCATTTCCCTTATAATGCTAATAAAAGCACTTGATCCACAGATACTTACCTTCTCTTTAACCCCATTAACAATCGCCCACATATACTTCTCCTCTTGCTTCAATTTCTCTTCTCTCACAGCCTTCTTCTCCTACATGGTCAGACAACACTGATAATCAAAGAGAATGACAATATGTGAAACTTATTCTCAAAGAATATGGCGGAAGTACTGGGCTTCTACACTGAAAAGCTACCTTTGGTCACATGTGAAACTGAAATGATGATACATTAGAAAGGGGGATTACGTTTTTTTTCTCAAGTCTAAAGAGGGATTACATACATGCAAAATTAATCTCTAAAGACACTAGAGATCAATAAGATGCAGGATGGCATATTTTAGTGCGGGTTATTTCCATGAAGCAATTGAAACTGCCACGGTTACTGCTTCATTACAGATAGAGGATGAAAAGATTCCATAAGGCTCTTCAGCAGAGAACAAAGGAATGGGTGTACTTCTACAATTTTACACAACAATAGCAACACTCCAACAACATATATCAAGCATTTGAGTTGGCATTCAAGTTCAAAGGTACGTGCAATTGATGGTAATTGCTCACTTTCACAACATACTAATGCTTTGCATCTCAATCACACAAAAGGCCATACATCTACCAACTTACTTCAGTACTCATTTGTTTCTTCTTCTCCTTTTCTTTCTGATGCCATTCATATATTGGGTTGAAATCACAGGCCTCTAGCTTCTGTATTACATGATTCTTCCCAAGTAATGGACGCCAATCATTCCAAAAGTTTTGAAGGAATTGTGCTTTTTGAACATATTCTGTATCTTTCATCACCGCAAACATGGTTGCAACCTGTGGTTAAAAGATCAAAGTTTAAATGCAGCTAGCACCAAACATATAGGGAGAAATTTGAAACCTTCCAATGTACAGAAATTCAAACAGACTAGGAGCAAGCGATAGAAATTAACTTATGTACACAAATGACATAGTAAGGCACCATAAACTAATTGAAACACACCTCCTCCTGTTCAGGAGTCAAATCAACTGGTTTCCCCTTGTAAAGCATCTTAACCCCATGAGGCTTGTATGGAGGTGGGAAGATGACACCGTTGTGAACCAAGGTTTTCCATTTTTTCTGCCCATCACTGGAGCCAGGTTGTACTTTTGTTGACTTTGAATATTTTGAATTTTTCATTTGTTTCTTGTTATTCTTGGCCGTCTTATTGGATGAAAAAGAAACAACTTTTGTTACCTTTTGCTTCACAGACAATGATTTGTTAGATGAGGAGCTTGCTTTCTTCATTCTCTGGGAAATTGTAAGGTGGTCATCATCATCTGCCTTCAGCTCAGCCTTGACAGTAACTTGCTTCGTTGTAGACGCATCTGAAAGTTTTGGTTTTTTAGCAAAAGACTGGTTTGAAGGAACCTTATTATCCATAGGTCTCTTAGTTGGCACAGCAGAAGATTTTTGTTGCTTGTCCTTTGCAGTAGAACCATTTAGCTGAATTTTTGAAACCAACAATATCTTCTCACTAGAACTGATAGTCTTACAGCTTGATGACCCTGCATTTGACTTTGCTGCAAACCTCGAGGATAAAGGGACTTCATCATCATCTGAATGTTCATCCTTGACACGAGCAGGTACAGTAACCCCTTTGTTGGCATTGTTAGTGCTCCCCTTAAATCTAGAACTCAAGGGCTTATCATCCTCAGAATCATCATCATCCACAATCAGTTTGGTCTCCTCCTTAACGGCATTTGAGACAACCTGTTTAGATGCCTGCTTCGACTGATCAATTGAAGAACTTGGCACTCTAGAATATGTCACTGGTGGCTTCATTGGGGATGCCTTGGCAGATGAAGCTGATGCTTTAGGGCTCCCTATAGGAGATTTCACAGGGGATGCATTGGAAGATGAAATGGGTGATTTGCCTTTGTGGGCATTCAAGCTTTGACCATTGGAATTCTGAGAAGATGAAGATGGTTTCTTTGCTTCAAGGTTTGGTTGATTTTGCTTAGAGGTTGAGTTACCACCTCTCTTGAAAACTATGGGCCCGTCGTCATCGTCGTCGTCATTAAAATTATTGAGAATTGGCTTTGGAGGTGCCTGAACAACCATTAGAGTCCAACTAGGGTCTGTGTTGGCATGCATACCACATTAATATCGGGATAGAATTTACAATTTTCATTCAACAATGCAATCCACAATAGCACATTGACTAGATTCCTAGATGCAGTACCATAAGCACAAAAATAAACAAAGATGGCCTATGCTTTAACATGCTGACTCGAAACTTAACTAAATCCATAACAAAAACAGTAGATTGAACCACCAATTCATTTTCTAAAAAGAGGCTAAGCTAATCCAAACCCAAATTTATACATCATAATAAAAAAATCAGTGAGCTCGAGATTATTACTATTACTTCTAATTAAAAAGAACCCAAATTGAAACTGAAAAGAAATCTAATCTTTCAATATTAATCGAATTTAATAAATTAAAAACACCCAATTATCGACAGCAATAGTAATTCCCAGTGATATCAACTAATCTTTCATTCCCCATTGAAATTGAACAGAAAAAAGACAGCTGTTTTATGCGTGTATAAGAAAAAGAAAGAGCGCCTACCTAAACAGGGAAGAATTAAACAGTTTTTAGTTTGTTCGTTTGTAACAGAAGCAGTGTGGCGGTGGAGCAGAGGGGAGCAGCTAACTATTGCAAAGTGTAGAGAGAGACCACATACAAAGCTTATTAAGGTGAAGGTGGATTGTAGTCTGTTTTTCACTTTGCAGACCCCTTCCTTCTCCTGCTTTGTATTCTTTGTTTCTTCCTCTAAAACGGCTACGTTTTCGACGACTTCAGTCTTTTTCTTTTTTTCCCTGACTCAACAACCAGGCGGCGAGTTTTCTTTTCTTTTCACGGTTTTTAACCGGCTTGCCCGGGTGTTCCGGGCTAATCGAACCCGACTCTGCTTAACTAGCAGGCCCGGAAAACTCACAAGGGCGGGTTACCTGGTTAACCCACCGTGCTTAACCGGTCTAGTTAATCTACCTTGTTATCGATCTATCTTCTATAAACACTAGTAAAATGGACGTGGTAAGTTGTATGGTTTTGATACGTAGACTAGCCATGCGTACAGGACTTTTCAGAGCTAATCAATTGAAAGCAATCAAATTATATTATTTTCCAACCACTTAAATCATAAGCTTTAATCACATGTTAAAAATTAACAATATATATCCTAGGTACCTCTCGCCATGTGCAATTGTAATCATGCATCAAAAACCCATAATGTTCATGTAATATGTTATTTAGTTTGTGACCGGATAAAACAGTCTTAATCAAAAAGATTTAAAAACTTTTTAATAATAAAATCAGTATTTTTATGAGAAAAACAATAAATAACTTAAAAAAACTTTAACTTCCTAGAACAAATTATGTTTGCTCTTGTTTCTCAGGGTAATTAATACTCTGAAATACATCCAAACTCTTAGAAAATAAAAAAGGTTCTAAATCTTTACTTGAATGGTTCAAGGGATATTTATGTTAAATAATATTTATCTAGTCTTATTTATTAATGATAGAATAATATTTTCAGTTTAACCTATATATAATTTCTTTGTATTTAGGTTAACTTAAGCACTCATAATAAACAAATTATTGAGAATTCTAGCCTTCTTTTATGTTTGATCTGAATTACTTTAACATGGTATCAAAACCTGGTTTGTCGAACCCTTGTCTTGCTAATTTTATGGAACTCACTGCCCCTGTAGAAATCATGTTCACCAATGTCAGAGCCACTGTTGGTATCAAAATCTTTATCATCATCCACTTCATTCCCTGTAGGATGTTCCAGCACACTTAATGCATTCCTTTGAAGCTTAACTTCAAATCTATTTTTCAAAACATCAGACATGGGTTGTTTGACCTATTAAAAGATGGAGGATGAAGATCAAGTTTTGTGCTTGCGGTTGAAGAATTAATATCTGAACTTTTATTTTGGATTCTTCGGCTTCTGCAATTTGGTATTTCTATTTTGTCTCTACAATTATTTTGGTATTTCACCTTTTCTTCAGTCTCTGCAATTTAGTATTTGCATTCAGTTTCTGTAATTTTTTTTGGAGTAATATTTTGTCTTTTACTTCTGCAAAATCTGGTATTTCGACATTCCTTCAGCTTCTGCAATTTGGTATTTCTATTCTGTCTCTGCAATTATTTTGGTATTTCGTCTTCTCTTTTGTTTCTACAATTTGGTATTTGCGTTCAGTTTCTGCAATGTTTTATGGAGTGATATTTTGTCTTCCGCTTCTGCAAAATCTGGTATTTCGACATTCCTTCAGCTTTTGCAATTTGGTATTTTTGTTCTGTCTCTATAATTGTTTTGGTATTTCATCTTCTCTTCAATTTCTGTAATTTGGTATTTGTGTTCAGTTTCTGCAATGTTTTTTGGAGTGATATTTTATCTTTCGCTTCT
>Ga0325402_1005310_pt1 | contig 12038 bp, 7 predicted proteins | sample PopdelMetagenome_22_FD_207212 | JGI IMG/M metagenome (GOLD analysis project Ga0325402, IMG submission 207212) | Populus deltoides microbial communities from Bellville, Georgia, United States - Xylem-PdKOR-R3 | ecosystem: Host-associated > Plants > Phyllosphere > Stem > Wood/Secondary xylem...
AAGTTATTCCACGCCACTGGCATGGACTTAGGGTACTTGAATTGGCATTTGCTGGGGCGACCCACGACTGGAGAATGGATTGATTTCCAAGACTATCTTTCCATCTGAGCAAGGCCTCGGCTTCTGCATTTGAAGCTAAACTTGCCTTGCAGCAAAATAGCAACAATACTATCCAGTCAATTAAAATTGCCAGAGAAACAAAACTTCCTCGGGCCATTGCAACAAAGGCTGCTGTGTTCAGCTCCTCGCCTTTATCAAGTAGCAGCCCTGAATCTTGGAGGGCTACGACAAAGAGTTTGACCAGCCAACCCATTTGACAAATTCATTGCCAACTACGTGGGCATCCAAAAATTGATTTACGCCACTTAAAAGGACTTTAGACTTTAGAGGCAGTTCGGTATTAGGTGGTTGTATTTTAAAATATTTTTTATTTAAAAATATATTAAAATAATAATTATTTTATTTGTATTTTTTTTTAATATTAGAATATCAGAAAGTATTAAAAAAATATTAATTTGAAGTGAAGTAAAAATAATAAAAAAATTAATTTTTTTTAAAAAACACTTAAAAAAAAAAAACTCTAAAAATATGCAATTTAGAAATAAATTCACTGCACAACCAAACAGGTTATAACCAGTGCTTAACTTGTGAGAGATAACAACTAACTTGTAATCAATACAAATAGACGCAGGTTTCACATATATATTCTTTATTTATGACTTAACATATGAGGAGGTGATAATTACTTTGTATAAAACAAATGCAATTTCAGTGGATATAACTAATATTAGTGATATATATATATATATATATATATATATATATATATATATATATATATATATATAAGGGTTTTTTTTTTCTATAAGAGTACTAATTACTATTCTAAGGAAAGCAGTAAAGAAGGGATGAAGTACGTATATAAATATAAATTGCAGATCATCATGCATGTAATTTGAGGGGGAAAGATTGTAGTGAAACATATACAATGAGAGTGATAATATTAATTTATATAGAGCTTCGATTTAATTGATTGGAGTTGAGATAAGGTATGGATTTAATTTTCATGCATCTTCTTTGATTTGAATATTTAACTAAACTTATTTTTTTAATTATCGCTTAATTTGTCCTTTCCTTTTCTTTGAATTTCTCAAACTTACGTTCTCTCTTTCTTTTCAATTTGATTTTGACCCTGTTTCCCTATGCTTTAGCATTTTTTTTTTATTTAACCATAATTTTATGAGTTTTGAATTCAGTTTTTGAGAAGCTACTTCTATATATTTTTGTAAAAGAGACCATTACTAAATTGCCAATCTCAACTAATATGTTAAAAGTACCAAGACTCAGCCTCTATTCTTCGTAAAGTTTTATTTTATTTTCTTCTCTTGCAACAATACGAGTGAGAGAGAGAGACCACCTAATTTGTATGTGTTTCCGATTTTCATTCATGGGGTTTCTTGATTAGGAGAGAGTATTAAATTTGATGGGAGGAGAGCAGTGCTGTGAGGATCCAAGGGCGAGGAGGTTAAGGTGCTGGTGCTGGTGTTGCTGCTGATGGCAATTGATGGTGCTGCTGCTAGCGGCGACTGTCGTTATTAATATATATACGGTGGCATTCTTGTTTTTTTCATTTTCTTGTTAAGCTGGCATCGATTGAGAATGTGAAGGTTAATTTCTAAGAAGTTGGCATGTAAAGTGTTCTCACGTACGCATATCGATATTTCCAGTGATAAATCTTATTGAAACTCTTCATAATAAAATAAAAGATACTATAATATCTTCGTCTCCTTTATTTCTCTCTTGCCAGCTACAAGAAGATGTACTAAAGCTATATCCATTTCTGGCAGGAACTCTTGGTATCAACCTCAACGCTTCACCATATATAATGCAAGGCAAAAACCAGGATAGCAAGGTTACGCTTAATAATGCGTACAGAAATTTATTGACTGTAGATGCATATATTACATTAATATTAAACCATTAAATATTTGCGTTATTTTGTACTCAATAAAAGATGTCATGAAATTCAGCTAATTAGATGTTGGGGGGAGGAACATTGTAATGGCCGCCGATTGGATCACCGATCCTTTCCTTCTCAACTGCATGAACACAAAGAAAATTATGACATAACATAGTTCATTTCCTTTTAGGACCTCAGAGATACATAATTTATTTTTCAAACAAATAACAATGGAGTAAGTAAGGCAAAAGAAGAGTTTATAACAGAGATAATATATGGTACTGGCATGCCTGCGTTTATGCCTTAATTTGTAGGTGACAAAGAACAACGCATGATCTAGTGGAAAAAGCCAAAAGGGTTTTTTTCTTTTCTTTTCTTTTCTTTTTTGTCTTCTCCATAATAAGTAGCTAGATCAATATTTAGCTTCGAATGATATTTTTAATGAATTTTTTTTTTTACACTTGATTGCGAATGATCGTGTAATTAAGGCATTAATTTCGGTTCTGCTAAAAATTGACTGTATCCTTCATTTAATTAGTCCCTAATATTCTTAATTTGGGCACTTAAGGAATTTAGTTAGCCCTAATATTACATAAATGCCATATGAATAACATAAGAACATTATTGGACTCATATGAAGTGACCTCCCACATATGCAATCAGAATTAATCCTTATAAAAAGAAAAGATTTTCTCTGGTCCTCTTTTAAAAGGTAATTAGCTAAATATCCCTTTTCTTTTCTTTTTCTTTGATGACTAAGCTAATTAAATATTTCTATTCAGAATTGTTATGAAGATGCAAGATGTTCAAATAAACTCATCTTTCGATTTAGCTTCTATTATAGAATTAAAAACTCACAACAATATTCTGAAGAACCAAGAAATTAAGAAGGCAGGTTCGACTTACGAATCATACGAGGCCTGGCAATCTCTGACAGATCCCTTGATCCCATTGCAGAAGAGAAAAGAAGCATAATAATCAAGAAAGCGTTCCAAAAACATAAAAAGTTCTTAGAAGCCATTGTTCTTGTAATACAAAGCACATTCGATGAGAACATAGTTGTGTGTGTGTGTGTGTTATATATAATAATCATACATGGGCGCGGAACTAGAATTTCTAGGATGGGGGGCATGGGTTGACTGAGATGGTTTGGGAATTAATGCCATGGCAAGATGTATTAAACTAAAGGGTAGAGAAATTTGCGAGGTTTGGAGGTTTCATGGCACCTGTAGGCTGTAGCATAAGCTAGCTGGGCTCGCCCCTTGAATCCTTAATCAGATATCCTTGCGAGAATTCTTTCATGTGGAAAACTGAGAACCAAGACAATCTCAAAGTCCAAGTCGTACGTTGCCATTGATCTATATATTTGAAGGCCACACTGCGAGTCTAGACTTTTGGCCAAGGTGACTTCCAAGACTTTGCCCTCAAAATCTTGGGTTTGAAATGTGAATAATTAACGTTGAAACACAAAGACAATTTCACATTAGTTTGTTAGGTTTCACGCGAGCTACAAGGAAAGCGAGCACTTTTTCAAGAGTGCGCCAAACACAAGAAGAGGACGTTCATGGAAAGAAAGGAGAGTAACGCGCTTAGAATAAACTGATCTTGTTGCTTCCAGTGAAGAAAAGAGGGGTTGATTATCAAAAAAGAACCATTAGAACTATCAGAAACATGAAAGGAAGGACACGACACTTAGCCATCGACAAGGTGGAAACACCTTGACTAAGAATATATGACTTCATCTACATTCGCCAGTAAAGATAGGGCGTTTGTAAGCTTCAATAAGATCACTTGATGAATGTTAGACAACACAACAATTAAGGGAGGTGTTGTCCCCATGATGTGAATGGGGACGACAAAAACATGGGAGGCAGGACCATGGTTTTACTTTGCGGGTTGGGGCTGTTGTTGATGGGAGAAAGAACCGGGGGCAGCAGCTTCTGATTGGCTGGTCGGCATTGCCGGTTTGGTGGGAGAAGAAGGCGGCGGCAGCAGAGTCCATAGAAAGAGGGAAGATAAATTCTGATTGCAGAAGGTTCTGATACCAACTTAAGAATAATTAGAAGGTTTAACTTATTGATTAACCAATATTTTCTATATATATATATATATATATATATATATATATATATATATATATATATATAGTGCAATATACAATAATAATAGTGTAGATTACAACACAAAAATATGACTATAACATTTTCTATATGCCTATAATATTTCCTATATATATATAATTACTCTTATATAAAAGGTGCGATGCAACACATCCATTAGAGTCAAAATGAAATTAAGACAACATTGTAACAATAAACAATTCAAACGAATCAGTGCGTATAAGAATTGAAACAGTAAAACCATTATGAAATTTAGTTTTTTAGTTTTTTTTTTATATTTGTAATATAATATAATATAATAAAAGAGTTGTCGTCAAGGGTTTTTGTGCTGCATCAAAGAGTGAAGGCTGTCAAATTCTTTCATGGCACCTGTAGCTTAAGCTGGGTCCGCCCGCCCCATGAATCCTTAATCAGATATATATCCCTGCGAGAATTCTCTTGATGTGGAAAACTGAGAACCAAGACAATTTCAAAGTCCAAGTCGTACGTTGCATTGATATATATATTTGAAGGCCACTGCGTGTCTAGACTTTTGGCCATGGTGACTTCCAAGACTTTGCCCTCAAAATCTTGGGTTTGAAATGTGAATAATTAACGTTGAAACACACAGAGAATTGCATGTTGGTTTGGTAGGTTTCACGCAAGCTACAAGAAAAGCCTTTTAGATGGCACCTCAGCAACACGTCACCCATCAAAGCCTGCTTGATCGGCACCATAGCCAATCGATATATGTGATCTACGGTGAATTAAAAGAAAAAAAAACCCTAATCTGTATGGTAAAACTATGTAGCAAACACGTGATTCGTTGTAAATTGAAACAGTAAAGTTACGCCTCTGTTCGTGAATTGCCTGCATAACAGTGCTTTCCATTGCTAAAAGCCCGACAAACAGTTTTTTCAGAGTGAACGGGAATACTATCAATGGATTAATATCGAAGGACTACATGAAAAAAAAAATTAAATACTAAAAATTCCGAGGATCAAAAACCAGTGCAAATCCATAATGACTTGTGCGTGTATTTCTCTCGATGATTATAAAAAAAAAAAAACTTGTGCGTGTATAAACAGTATTTTCATGGACTCCTTTAGATTTGTTCTTGATTCCCTGTAAAGTGTCTTTTTTTGTGAAATTAGAATGATTCTCGTTCGAAGTAAGGAGATACTTTTTTGCTTAAAAGCATGATGATTTTCAATAGAATTGTACAAAAACTGAAGATTAAAAATTTTGGCGACTTTTTCACAGAATTGATGCCCTTGTTGTATTCCTGGAAGGGAAAAAAAAAAAGTAACTCAGTGGGAAAGAGAGTGGGGTTGGCAGCCTTGGTTTCCTTTCGCACAAGAAAAGAACAATCTTCATGTAATTTCACAAAAATGCTAAAAACCTCCATCAGGAACCCTTCTCTGCCAACCTTAGAATTGGTCAGTTGAATTAGAATTTTGACGCATTCAATCCAGATGCCATATTTAAATCTGTTTCTCGTGAACTCGTTTTAGCATTCACACCTTGATGGAACAAGTATTAAGCCCCAAATTTCTCATGTTGAGAAAAAAATCTGCTAGGGAATTCATGAAGAAAACAATATGCACACATGACAATGTCAACAAAGAAAAAAAGAACAAAGCCTCGGCGGCAAGCGAGGAAAACTGTTGAGAAAAAATATAAAATCACTCCTACAGTCTTATCCAAAAGCTTGAAGTTCTTTAATATGAATTTTATTCGTCTAATTAAATTAAGATTTTCAACACGTAGTAGTGAAAAGTTCATGCAGATTTCACATCTAAAGGGTTTTCATTTTAAAAGGTTTTTTAATATAAAACCATTCTTGAAACACTCAACAACTGCACGGGGAGAATGGATGCCTAACAGCCTAAGCATCCCCAAAAATAATTGATGCATTGAGAGGCTAGTTCAATCCTGAGCAGACATGGGTATTTCTGTGTCCTATAATTCTAATATGAAATATCATCAGCAATTAATGGGCTTGCCTAGATTTTGAGCGTAAGGACCACTCTTTTCCATTGAGAAATGTGATGCATATACACACCAAATCATCAAATTCATAGCCTGGGACACCTGCGGCTGTTATTTTACCGACCATCAATTTACAGGTTGGATACGTTAATTTATAAGTCAACCCAAATTAATTAATGTCTTTTGTTTTTCAAAAAGATCCCTTCAATATATATATATAAACACATATACCAAACTGTTAAAAAAAACTTGAGAAATCCTTGTCTAATGAAATCTAAAACTTAATTCATGCGCTTAAAGGAGAAATTATATGCTTTTGTTAGAACACAGACCCTGTTCTTTATGCGCAGATTCCACGAATTCTATTTACTGAACGCTTCTTTTTCATTAAAAGAAGTGTTGTTATATAATTAATAGACAATTAACATGTCCCAGTAAACAACCTTTGAGATTAAATAGATACTGGGCCACAAAATAACATTTTAATTTAAGAAATTAAAACATGATTAACATTCATGACTTCATACTCGATCGGTCGCACAATCAAGATTAGAGTGTTAGGAAGCTCTTTTGATTCCGATATAAATGTGGGCATATTCTGTCTTTTTTACTCATAGCTTATTCAGTAACGTGCTTTCCTTAGATTTCCTTTGAAAACGTTATTGCATATATTGTTTATCAGCAATGCATAGTTGTGTGCTAAGTTGTCAAAAATATTTTTTTTTGACACGACATAAAATATACAATATAAACTCAAATCATAAACTCATAAAATTGCAAGAAAAATATTTTAACTAATTATATATTGATAATTTTAGTCAAGTAGTAAATAATAATATAACACAATTAAAATAAAAGTGAAATAAACAATACAAATATCCAAACACCTTAAAATACACAATTCAAATAAAAATTCATATATGGTTTAAATAACTTAAAAATACAAAAAAAAAATAAGATTGAACAACTATGTTTTATTGATAGAGTTTTAGAACATTTTCTAGAGGACAGGTTTTGAAACGCACTGCAGGCAATTTGTGAGATGATACAATATTCTAAGGTATATCACCAACTTCAAAAAAAAATTAACAGAGACCAATACAGTGAACCCGTGATAACAAGAATAAAAACATGCAAAATGACATCAATTTAATCTCATGCCACCATCTTTTTTGTGTTAGTAACAAGTCCTAGAAATAATGTCCAAATATTCCACCAAGCAAGACTTGTATTTCAAGTTCTCTCTGAGTCTTTGTTGTCTCTTTTTATAGTTAACAAATGGTTAGTTCAAAACACAGTATTTTTCTCCATATAAGTATTCATATATCTTATTTTACTTCTTTGATTCCTCACCATCTACCTCTGTCTTCCCATGGTTTCGATCCTCCGATCATGTCTTCCCGACCTAAAATACAGTATAAGGCTTTCCCATACCCTCTAATGCTGGTGTTAGTCCGCTAAGATTGAAAATTTGAGATTTGGGTAACGGGGAAAGGGGAGACTAGGGAGTGGGAACTATGTAATGGACTGTTAGGGGACTCGGACAGGGAGGCAGTAAATTTTTTAACTTTTGCGGGTTAAAACTCGAAATCGGTCATACTCGTAAAATCGGTCTGATTTTACCGAGTTTGACCAATTTCGAGTTTTAACCCGATTTAACACATTATATACATGTTGACTCGTAAAATCGTAAGATTTTAAAAGTCAACTCGTAATTTTAACAACTTTGGTTGTGTGTGTGTTTGAACATTAGGTATTATCTCTTGCATCTGTATATTCTTAGGGACACAAAAACTGATAAAAGGTTTAAAGCCTGTTAGGAATATGGAAGCTGATCAGATTATTATATAATGAAAATCATTTGAAACGGAATATATGTGTTACATATTTACTCCTAACTTATACATGGATCTGAGCGAATGCATGCCGACAGACAGATTAATTATTCGGAACCAGCAGCCTTCATCTCGAGCAGCTGAGACACAGTTCGCATGGTTGGTCGAGATTGAGGGTCAACACATACACATAAACGAGCAAGAGTTATGATACAGGACAATAGATCAACAGCTTTTCGTTCTGCAGGAGGTGAGAGACGGGGATCTGACGCATCGTCGAAGTGAATTTCATGATTAGTAGATGAATGTAGATAGGAAATGAGTTCCCCTGGATGCTTTCCCATCAGAACTTCGAATGCCAACACCCCAAAGCTATAAACATCGGATTTCTCATTCACTTCCATTGTGTAAGCAAGCTCTGCAACAGTCAATAGAGGACCATGAAAAATTTTAGCACTATGTTTGCAAACAAACGTAATTACAGCCAAAGACCAAAAAAATATATTTCTTTTCTCACCTGGAGCAATATATCCATAGGTGCCTGCAATTGCTGTCCAATTTGATGAATCAGGCTTCAAAAACCTTGCCGTGCCAAAATCAGATACATGAGCCTCAAGTTCAGAGTTCAGTAAGACATTCTTGCTTGATATGTCTCGATGAACTATAGGTGGAACACAATCATGATGCATATAAGATAAAGCATGAGCTATGCCCTTAACAACCGCTATCCTTTTTCCCCAATCCAACTCCCTGGCTCCTTCTTCATCGCTTAGCATGCCAGCCAAACTACCCCTCTCCAAAAATTCATAAATCAAGAATGTGTGCTTTCCTTGAGAACAAAATCCATGGAGTTTCACTATGTTGCGATGGCGTAATTCTGTTAAAGCTTCAACCTCATTGCTAAAGCTTTTTGTAGTCTCAATCTCTTCGTCTTGAACCAGATAATTCAGCCTTTTCACTGCAAACACTTGACCATCTGACATTTCTGCTTTATAAACCTTTCCGGTTCCTCCCTCCCCAATGCAGTACTTGTCATCAAAGTTCTTTGTAGCTTCAATGATGTCTCCGTACGCAATTTTCCCTTTAAAAAACCATATCGGTAAGGGAATTTCCCTCGTTGATCTGCTTTCACGTGTTGAGACATTTCTGGAGTTCCGACGGTGGAGAAATGCAATAATACCAACCAATGCGAGTGAAAGAAACAAGGCACTTGTTATCGAAGCAACAATAATAACAAGTTTGCTTTTTTTATCCCCCCCACCCTTTTCATTGGCTCTAGTGGTGCAGCGTCTCAAACCCTTAACTTCACCACACAAGTCTCTATTGTTACTATATGAATTCGGATCAACTAAATGAAAGATGCTGCTATCAGGAAGTGGACCTTCTAAATTGTTGTATGAAAAGTTGACAGCAACCAAGCTCAACATGTTGCTGAGAGATGCAGGAATTGAACCACTGAGATTATTGTGGGACAAGTTCAGCTGCGCCAAACTTGTAAGCTTTGCGAGCTGAGAGGGTATCCCTCCAGAAAGCAAATTATAGCCCAAATCTAGCAAGTCGTGTAAACCTACAAGATTTCCGATTTGATAGGGGATTGTCCCATTTAACCTATTCCTTGTTGGTGAGAGAAACCACTGGTGGTGGCTTTGAAACACTCGGAGGGGATAAAACACACTGTTTTATTTCAACAAACAAGAAGCTTACAATACACAAAAAGCTTACAATACACACCCTCTCTTTCTCTCTAGTGTTTCTCTCTAATCTCTCCACACAGAATAACATAAGCTGAGCTACCTATTTATACACGAATTCAAAACAAGATATTTCAACCTTCAAGTGTGAAGGCGGCTGGCGGCTGCAGGTGTGGAGGCGGCTGGTGGCTGGCGGCTGCGGCTGGTCGGTGGGTGGTTGCCTTCCTTGACCTTCTGGATTGAGTTTAAGTTTCAACAAATCTCCCCTTTAAACTCAATCGAGGGATACCATGCCAAGCATGAACTTTAATCGGATAAATACTTTTCCTTTTAATGGCTTTGTGAAGATGTCAACAACTTGATCATTTGTGTTGCAAGATATCAGTTGGACTTCTTCATTCTTCACATGTTCCCGGATAAAGTGATGACGTGTATCAATGTGTTTGCTCCTCTCATGAAACAATGGGTTTTTTGCCAATGCGATTGCTGATCGATTGTCAATATAAATCTCCGTAGGATTTTCTTGAGGAAATCCCAAAAACTTCAGCATTTTCCTTAACCATATTGAGTGGCATACGGCTGAGTTGGCAGCAACATACTCAGCTTCATAGCTTGATAATGTTACAATCGATTGCTTCTTTGATGACCATGTGAAAGATGTGTCTCCCATTAAAAAGACAATCCCTGTTGTGCTTTTCCTTTCATCCAAATCTCTACCCCAATCACTATCCGAGTAGCCTATAAGATTAAAGTCTTTACTTGAGGTATAAAACATACCTTCATTCATTGTGCCTTTGATGTAGCGAAGAATTCTCTTGGCTGCATTCAAGTGAGACTGGTCTAGCGTCTCCATGTATCTGCTGACGAGTCCGACTCCGTAGAGTATATCCGGTCTGGTACATGTCAAGTACCTTAAGCTTCCTACTAAGCTTTTGAAGTAAGTTGGATCAACATTTCCAACCTTACTCTTCCTCAATTCCACTCCATTCTCAACTGGAGTTGATACCGGATTGCAGCTTTCCATCTTGAACCTTTCAAGAATGTCTTTGGCGTAACCGCTTTGGGATACAAAAATCCCTTCTTCTTTCTGCGTTACTTCCAAGCCAAGAAAATGTGACATTAGACCAATGTCAGTCATCTCAAACTCATGTACCATGTTTTGTTTGAAGTCGTCAAACATGGTAGGGTTGTTGCCGGTGAATATCAAATCATCAACATACAGGCACGCAAATAAGATGCTGCCATCTGCTCCTTTCTTCACATATATGGCGTGTTCATATGGACATTTCTCAAATCCATTATCTTGAAAATACCTGTCAATTCTGGTATTCCAAGCACGCGGAGCTTGCTTCAAACCGTAGAGAGCTTTCTTCAACTTGTATACTTTGCCTTTATTTTCAGCTTCAATGTATCCAAGTGGTTGTTCAACATAGATCTCTTCTTCTAGGAAGCCATTCAGAAATGCTGACTTCACATCGAGTTGATAGATCTTCCATCTATGTTGTGCAGCTAGTGAGATCATCAGTCTGATTGTCTCTAGCCGGGCTACTGGAGCAAATACTTCTCCATAGTCAATGCCTTCTCTCTGTTTGTAGCCTTTAGCCACTAATCTGGCTTTGTATCTTTGCACTTCTCCTTTTGCATTTTTCTTTGTCTTGTAGACCCATTTGACACCTATTGCTTTCTTGTTTTCTGGTAGATAAGTCAGCTTCCAGGTATCATTCTTCTCAATGGCATGTATTTCTTCATCCATTGCTTTAATCCATTTCTCTTCTGTGACAGCTTCATTGAAGCTTAATGGGTCACTATCTGCAAAGAAACAAAACAAATTTGTATCTTCCATTACTTGAGTGGCATCGTACAGCTCTTCAAGATTTCTCATCCTTCTTGGTTCTTCTGATGAGGATGCTGATGGTGGTGTTGATGATGATGATGCTCCTGGTGTGTTCCTCCTGTTGAATACAGGGAATCTGTGTACCGGACTTTGTGGTTCAACTGCTGGCACAATCGGTTCTTCGACAAGTACTGTTGGTACTTCTTCACCTTCAAGGATCAAATCAGTGGTGATCCATTTGACTGCTTCTTGATCATCATTCCATTCCCAAGATTTATCTTCTTCAAAGATAACATCTCTACTCATAATCACCTTCTTCGTGATGGGATTATACAGCTTGTATCCCATCCTTCTTTCACCATATCCGACAAAGATGCATTTCTCGCTTTTATCATCGAGCTTTCTCCTTCTTGCATCTGGGATCTTTGCATATGCCACACAACCAAAGACTCGTAGATGAGTAACACTTGGTTTGTGACCACTCCATGCTTCTTCTGGAGTGACTCCTTGCAAACTTCTGGTTGGGCAGCGATTCAGTAGATACACTGCACATGATACAGCTTCAGCCCAGTATTGCTTGGGCAACTTCTTTGCTTTGAGCAGACTTCTTGCCATGTCAAGAATCGT